>Ga0256843_1000831_pt1 | contig 25411 bp, 31 predicted proteins | sample AlvinellametaG_FD_191572 | JGI IMG/M metagenome (GOLD analysis project Ga0256843, IMG submission 191572) | Pompeii worm associated microbial communities from hydrothermal vent at the East Pacific Rise, Pacific Ocean - Alvinella | ecosystem: Host-associated > Annelida > Integument > Unclassified ... | reverse complement strand
ATATTATCTCTGTTTCTGGTAATGACCACTTTGGCCGGCGTACGTCCATGGGTCTCTCCGTTATCGTAAGCAGGTACATTGCTGCGGTAGCCATAGACCGAAGGTTCGGCCAGAAGCAGACTTATCCCTCCACACATAAACAGCAGCGAACGAAAAAAAAGTTTTTTAGACATACCTATTTACCTGGCCAAACGAAGGTCAACTCTTCTGTTGCGTGCATAACAGCTATCTGTTGGCGTACTGCATACAGGGTTGCTTTCACCATAACTGACAATAACCATTCTGCTCTGGGCAACACCTTCTCCTGCCATTGCATCTTTTACCGCTTTGGCCCGTTTGAGTCCAAGAGCATAGTTGTATTCATCTGTACCGAACTCGTCACAGTTTCCTTCTATCTTGATCTTTCCGCTGCTCTGAGATGCTCTGGCTGCATCTGCTGAAATCCTGTTTTCCATTGCCCCTGAAATACCATAATCCCCAAAAGCAAAATAGACAGAGGTAAAACCGTCTGCACTGCTGTTGCCCAGGTTTCCTCCTGCACCGTTCTCATCTACGGTCACAGTATCACCCGTAATTTCCGTAGCATCTGTAAAGTTAGTGTTTTTTGCAGCAGAACCCTCAAGCATAGGCGCTTTTTGATTACAGCCGTTTAACAAAAATATGCTTAATACCGCTGCTGACCATAGTGTATGTTTCATTACATTCTATCCTTTGTTGTTTTACTGATCTTACCAGTCAATCGATTGTATTTTTCTACCGCCCAGAGGGAACAGCAGACTTTGAGAACTGCCCAGATTAATATATCCCACCGAAGAGCTGCCTCCATGCTGCTTAATATAGAGAACCACCGACCCGTCCGTTGAAAAACGAGGAAACTGGTTGCTCCCTGTGGTTGTAAGAGGCCGTGCTGTTCCTCCATTGACAGAGGAGAGGTAAAGGTTGAACCTATTTCCGCCAAAAGCATTGCTGCTTTCTCTGCTTGCATAGACTATTGTATTGCCGTAAGCATCCACCGCATTGTTGTTTCGTCCATGAAATACTACTTGAGAGACCGCAGGAGAATTGATGGATTTTTTAAAGATATTGGCATATCCCAGTCTGTTGGAGACAAAAACGATCTGATTTTCATTTCCCAGATATTTTCCGCTTACATCCACGCCGTGAAAACGTGTTACCCGTATTTTTGAACCTGTAAAAAGGCTCATTTCATAAATATCCGCCTGCCCCTCCGGAGACATGGTCAAAAGAATCTTTCCACCGTCAGAACTGACATCAGAACAGACGATCATTCCCTCCGAAGAGGCAATCCTACTTTTTGAACCGTTATAGATATTGATCTTGTTCAGTGTCGGGATCAATCCGGCATAGGAAGTATAGTAAAAACTTTTTTGTGCTTTGTCGGCCCATTTCGGAAAAAGGTTCAGCCCTCCACGGATAATCACCTTCTGATAGGTGAACGTATAGTCAGCCAGGAGAATCTCACTGTGTTTGGGTGTTGTGTATCGTGAAAAAACAACATATCTGTTAATCCATCCGATATCCGGATAGTTCAATATTCTATTAATATCATAGACGGCTTTATGCACGAGAAACGGCATTTTGGTACTGTTCTTAATCGCATAACTTTTTTCAAAAAGCTGTTTACCATCGGCTGCTTTCAATAAACGAATTTCAAGTTTTACCCCGTTCATATTTGAAAAACGGTATTTAAGGACATATTCTCTGCTCTTAAGTCCGGGAGTAATAAAACTTCCGGAAAAATCACCTTTGTAAGGGGTGCTGTCTGCAAGGAAATGACCGGAAATTTTCAGATCGGAGAGTAAAATATTGAAAAGTTTTCCATTGGAGACTTCCGAGCCGTCCATCAATGCAATACGGGAACGCTGCTCCACATCTTTTTCAATCTTCATGGAAGCATCAACGGCAAAAAGGTGTAGGGAAAATAACAGGATCAGAAAATATCTCAAAAGTATTCCTTTGCTACAGTATTGAATACTGCATTGTATCAGGGCAGCCTTAAAATCTTCATTAATGAATATTAAATTGATTTTCCGGTTATTCTTTTTATGTTAGAATTAAAAAAAAGAGGAAGGTATATGATGCAGGATATTCTGATAGGATTGGCAAAAGCTGCTATACTGGTTGCATTGAATCAACCGGAGGATTTCGATCTGGAAGGTGCGTTGCGACAATACCCCCAGTTAAAGGAAAACGGGGCTGCATTTGTCACGATCAACACACGCTCCAATGGTCATTTAAGAGGATGTATCGGTTCACTTCAGGCATATCGTCCTCTCTATAAAGATATTATTTCAAATGCACAATCGGCAGCGTTGAGAGACCCCCGCTTTCCGCCGCTTACACCTGAAGAATTAAACAATATCAAAATCGAGGTTTCAGTACTCTCCTCCCCCAAGCCTCTGGAGTACAGTAACATTGAAGATCTCAAAAGCAAAATCGTTCCCATGAAGGACGGCATAATACTTCGGCATAACGGTTATCAGGCAACCTATCTGCCTCAGGTCTGGGAACAGCTTCCCGATTTCGATGCCTTTTTCTCTTCTTTGTGTATGAAAGCCGGTTTGCCGGGAGACTGCCTTGCACTGCATCCGGAGATCGAAGTCTACCATGTCAGAAAATATGAGGAGGAGTAGTGTCTCCAGGCATACGCAAAGCTGCGGTTGCAGGATCATTCTATCCTAACAACTGTAGAAAACTCAAAGCCTATTTTAGCAAATTCAATGCAGCCTTTGACAAAATAGCTGTTAAAAAAGAGATTCTCTCTATTGTGCCAAGAGCAATTATTGTTCCTCATGCGGGCTATATTTACAGTGGTTTTACTGCCAATTTTGCCTACCGTTTTTTAAAAAACAGCAACCCAAAACGTATCATTGTTATCGGTCCAAGCCACCACCATTACTTCAAAGGTATTTCTGCAGGATATTTTGAACACTATGAAACTCCCTGCGGGAACATTGAGATAGATACGCCCTATCTGTTTGCCCTGGCAAAAAAGTTTAATATCGGTTTTGAACCCAAAGCACATCAAAAAGAGCACTCTACCGAAGTACAGATGCCTTTCATAAAAGAGTACTTTCCCAAAGCGAAAGTGATTGAACTCATTTACAGTGATACTTCGGTAAGCACCCTTTCCCATATCATTACCGCTTTGCTGCACAACCCTGAAAATGCTGTTGTCATCTCTTCGGATCTCAGCCATTTTTATCCGCTGCATAAAGCAGAAGTACTGGATAGACACTGTTTAAAGGCAGTTGCAACTCTTGATGTATCCGAACTGAAAAAAGGATGTGAAGCCTGTGGTATCACAGGAATTGAAGCTATGATCACAGCAGCTAGAAAGCTGGACCTTTCTTCAAAATTGTTAGATTACCGAACCTCTGCATACGTTAGCAAAGATACACATTCTGTCGTAGGATATCTCTCTGCCCTGTTTTACAAAAAACAGCACTGACAACAGAAAGAAAACAGCTACGAGACAAAAGCACAAACAGTATATGCCATAACCCGTATTTTAAGTAAATCAGTTATACTTTTTGTTATTTACCGGAGTAGCATATATGATTTTAAAAACACTTGCCATACTTTTTTCTTTTATCCTGTTTACAGGCTGCGGCAGCAGTGAAACAGCTTCAATACAGGAAGAGCAGACAGAAGATACTGTTCAGACAATGACTATTGGATACGAAGAAGACAGTCGTATGAATATGCTCAATCCTGACAGAGGTTTTTATGATGCGGACTATGAATTAAACAGACTGACTGACAGCAATATGTTTGAAAATGTTCTATCAGAAGGATATACCCTGGTTTATGCTCCCCTGAATTTGGAAGAGTATAATACAACCACCGTACTTCCGGACAGTCTACTCAATACACTCTCCAAAAATCTGTATGATGCCAATATAAGCGGCATCAAATTGATCTTTCGTATCAAATACCGCTCCGGACTAAACGGCAATGATCCTTCCAAAGAACTGATTATGGGACACCTGAACCAACTCAAACCATTGCTTCAACACTATAAAGAAACCATTTCTGTTGTACAGGCAGGCATCATCGGTGCCTGGGGAGAATGGCATAACTTTACAGGTGACTTTGCAGAAACTGCACCGGAATACAAAAGCAACAGAAGAGATATTGTTGAGAAACTTTTTGAAATATTTCCCGATAAATATATTCAGTTGCGTACCCCTATGCATAAAGAGCTGCTTTTTGGTGCCTCTACCGTCTATGCAGAAAAGAGTACCAAAGGGGAAATTACACCGGAAATTGCATTTACAAATGACCCTCGTGCAAAAATAGGACAGCATAATGACTGTGTACTTTCCAATGCTACCGACATGGGAACCTATGCATCTGACAATATCCCATTTTGGAAAGAGTATGTTGCAAATGACAGTAACTATGCTCCCGTAGGTGGAGAAACCTGCGGCATCGGAGAAGGAGAAGATGCATTCTTGTCTGACTGTAGCAATGCCCTTGCAGAATTCAGTCGTATGCATTACTCTTTCTTAAATGATGTATATCATCCTGACGTATTACAGAAATGGAAAGACGAAGGGTGTTATGATACCATCAAACAAAATCTGGGATACAGACTTGTTGCACAAAAACTGATCGTAACACAGACAAAAGAAACACTCTCTTTTTCTCTGGATATCACAAATGAAGGCTATGCCGCTCCTTACAGAAAATCAAATATAAGCTTTCTTCTAAAAAACAATACACAAACCTATACATTCCCACAAAACATAGACCCAAGAAGATTTTATGCTCACCAATCAAAAAAACTCACAGCATCCATTGCTTTGTCTTCTCTTCCAAAAAGTACATACTGTTTATATATCAAAATAGGAGAAAACACTTCAGCAATTAAATTATCGAACTATGATATGTGGGATGAAGAGAGTCTGTCAAACAGACTTACCTGTGATATTTCCGTAGAATAATATTACCCGATAAAAGATCAATCTTTTGCAATAAACTCTGCTTCAAACGTATAGGTTCTTCCTGCCTTGTGTGGTCCGAAACCTGTTATTTGAAGCTGTTCCAGGAATTCTTCAAGCCTACGGTTGAACGCCGGAATATTTGAATGGGAAACTACTTTAAACGTAAAATATCCGCTGGGTTTGATATAAAGAATTACTTTTGCCTTTTCTCCTGCATAGTCACTCTGTGCAGGCCACTCTTCAAGCATACGCTGCACTTTGGCAAAGTAAGCATTTTCAACACCGCTGTCACTCTGTTTTTGGGATTTCAATGATGCTTCTATACGTTCAGTGGCACTCATTTCAGTAACGTGAATCAAATTATGTTTTGGTCTGGTTTTTACAGGCTTGTCTGTAATCAGTATATGCAGTTTTTTCTTTTTACTCGTTTTTATATTTTTAAAAAGGTCCCTGGCTTTCTTTTTCGGTTTACTTCTGTTATGGTCTCTATTTTTTACAATCTTTTTCTTGACAATTTTCTCTTTAATTACTTTTTTCTTTTCTCTTTTTTTTAATTTTGGTTTTGTTTTGGGGTTCTGTTTCGGTTTTACTTTAGCTTTTTGCTTTATCTTTGTTTTAGGCAGTGTTACTTTTTTGGGTGTAGCCAAAGCCACCTGTATACGGTGTTCATCTTTTTTGACAAAATGTTTACTCTTCTCTTCACTGCGCGAATTAAAATAAAAAACCAATAGTGCAATAAGCATAAAATAGACTAGAAATGCCAATATACCGGAGAAAAAGGTTGAGTAGTGTTTTGTCATAATGTAATAAGGGAAACCTTATCAAAACCTGCGGCCTTGACACTTTTGAGCAAATACATCACATCTTTGTATTTCAGTTGCTCATCCGCCCGAATGTAAACTTCCGTATTCTTATCTATTTTTGCTGATTTGTTCACAAAGTCATCTGCAAAAGTATCAAGTCCATAAACATCATTATTCAAATAGATCTTCTGCTTTTTATCCATTCTGATAGTAAGTGTCTTAGGCTTGTTTACTTTAACCGTTTTGGAACCCTGAGGCAGATCAATCTGCTCCTGGAAGGTAATGGTAGGCGCAGTGATCATCAAAATAGCCATCAGTACCAGCATGACATCTACCAAAGGCGTAATATTCAGATCCGGATTGTCATCCCAGGAGAACATCTGCTACTCCTCATTTTGTGACAGTACAACTTCAGACTGGGAAGAGAGCAGAGAGCTTAATTCATATGCCTTACGCTTTAAGATCAAATGGAATGTATAGGCAAAAATGGCTACAGCAATCCCTGCCGCCGTAGCAATGAGTGCCTCGGAAATTGCCGGTGCCACTACCGAAAGAGAAGCACTGCTCTGGGAACCAAGTTTTGAAAACGTTTCCAAAATACCAATTACAGTACCGAAAAGTCCAATAAACGGTGACGTAGATGCAATGATAGAAAGCCAGGTAAGCCCTTTGGTAGAAACACGTATGGCATCTGAAGATGCAGCTTCAAGAATGGCTTTATTCGGTTTGTTCACACGGCTCAGATAAGTAAAAATGAGTGAATTGCTCAACACTGATTTTGACTGACCTGAATAGAGTGCTTTAAGGGATCTCGCTTCTGATTTGATACGGGAATTGAGAATATAGTATCTGTCAAGAAATACCCAGAAGGTTACAATAAAATAGACAGAAAGCAACAGCAGTACGAAAATAGTAATCGCACTGCTGTGAATGAAATAATCTAAAAGAGAGCTCAAATTAGAAAGACTTTCCAATCTGTTCCACTTTGCTAACCGCAGAAGCGATAGCCATACTTGAAGATTCTGCCTTCTTAAGAAGTTCTTTTGCTTCATCAAGTGCTTTGGCAAGGTTGCTGTCCTCGCCTGAAAGAGCCACAGCTCCATCTACAATACAGGTAGTTTTCTCTTCATCAACTTTCACGTAACCCGAATTAATGGCCACAGCTACTTCTGAGCCGTCTGCTTTCCCGATTACGATCACACCTGTATCAAGCAGTGAGACCAGAGTAGCATGTTTTGGGAGAACCCCAAACTCACCTTCACTACCAGGAAGCGTTACCTGTTTGACTTCATCATCGAAAATCACACCGTTTGGCGTGACGATTTCAAGCTTCATTAGTTCCATAATTTTCCTTTAGTAAACCAAAATAGGAAAAGCTCTGACCATACAGCTAGCTGTATGAGCCGACTGCTGAAGTCGACCCAGTGTCAACGTAGTTTCACGAGCTTTGCTTGTGAAGCGTCCTATTTAGAATTGATCTTATCGTTTTTCGCAACAGCCTCAGCCATATTTCCTACCATGTAGAATGCCGCTTCGTTCATGTCGTCATATTTACCTTCAAGAAGACCTTTGAAACCTTCGATAGTGTCTTCAAGTGTAACATATACACCAGGAGATCCTGTAAATACTTCTGCAACGTGGAATGGCTGAGAAAGGTATTTTTCAATCTTTCTTGCTCTTTCAACCACAAGTTTGTCATCTTCTGAAAGCTCATCCATACCAAGAATTGCAATAATATCCTGAAGGTCTTTGTACTTCTGAAGGATCTGCTGTACACCACGTGCTACATTGTAGTGTTCTTCACCAACAATTTGTGGATCAAGCATTCTTGAAGTTGAATCCAATGGGTCAACCGCAGGATAGATACCTTTTTCAGCAATCGATCTGTTAAGAACCGTTGTTGCGTCCAAGTGGGCAAATACTGATGCCGGAGCCGGGTCAGTCAAGTCATCTGCAGGAACATATACAGCCTGAACAGAAGTAATTGAACCTTTTGTTGTTGATGTAATACGCTCTTGAAGTGCACCCATCTCTCTACTTAGTGTCGGCTGATAACCAACTGCTGAAGGGATACGTCCAAGAAGTGCTGACATTTCAGAACCGGACTGTGCAAATCTAAAGATGTTGTCAATGAACATAAGAACATCAAGACCCATCTCATCACGGAAATACTCAGCCATTGTAAGACCTGTCAATGCAATACGGTTACGTGCTCCTGGAGGTTCACTCATCTGACCGTAGCAAAGTGCAACTTTGTCAAGTACGTTTGACTCTTTCATTTCGTAGTAAAGGTCATTTCCTTCACGTGTTCTTTCACCAACACCCGCAAATACAGAATAACCGCTGTGTTTCATTGCAACGTTGTTGATAAGCTCCATGATGATGACTGTTTTACCAACACCCGCACCACCGAATAGTCCGACTTTACCACCTTTTGAATATGGTGCAAGAAGGTCGACAACTTTGATACCTGTTTCAAAAACTTCTGTTTTTGTACTCTGGTCTTCAAATGGCGGTGGATCTCTATGAATAGACCAGAATGTTTTTGCATCAACCGGGCCTGCTTCATCAATCGCTTCACCGATAACGTTGAAGATACGTCCAAGTACTTCTTCACCAACAGGTACTTGAATAGAATCACCTGTCGCTTTTACTTCCTGTCCTCTTACCACACCTTCACTCATATCCATAGCAATTGTACGCACTCTGTTGTCACCCAACTGTGCTGCTACTTCTAAAACCAATCTCTGCTCTTTACCGTCAAGTTCGAATGTTGTCTCCAACGCTTCATTGATCTCCGGTAGATAGTCTGTAAAGTCCACATCGATAACCGGACCCAAGACTTGTACTATTTTACCTGTCATTTCTTCTCCTCTAATTATTTCATTGATTCCATACCACTGATAATCTCGATGAGCTCAGTCGTAATCGCTTCTTGTCTAGCTTTGTTATATTTAACGTTCAGTGTCTTTACCATATCTTTGGCATTTTTTGTCGCAGCATCCATCGCCTGCATACGTGCTGAGTGTTCAGCTGCAAGCGAATCGATAAGCGCATAATAGATACTGTACTCAACATATCTTTTGACCAATGCATCAAGCAGTGTATCGTCATCATCCGGCTCTACTTCCAACTCTGAAGTTGAAGCAGCACCAAGTTCAAGTTTTGATGTGTCTACAGGCAGAACCTGATCTTGTCTAATCTCCTGAGAGATCATATTGACATATCCGTTATGTACCAAAACAATTCTGTCTGTTTCACCGTTCACATACGATTCAACCACTTCGGAAATAAATTCTGAAGAGTGCTTATAATCAGGAGCTGCACTCAAACCGATAATCTCATCATTGAGTTCAACACCGTTAAACTTAAAGTAATCGATACCTTTTCTACCAATCGCTCTCAGTCTTACCTTGACATTTTTTTCCTGATATTCATTAATCAGCTGGTTTGCTCTTTTAATCGTTTGTGAATTAAATCCGCCACAAAGACCTTTATCCGCAGTAATAAAGATAATATCTACCATTTTGGGAGAATCATTCTCCTGAAAAAAGATATTGTCAAGACCTTCTGCGCTTGCATTCTGCATTTTCTGAGCAATCTCTTCAATGAGTTCAGTCAGTTTTGCTGCATAAACTCTTGATCTTTTTGCAAGCTCTTCTGTTCTTTTCAGTTTAGCAGAAGAGACAAGCTTCATAGCGTTCGTTGTCTTTTGTGTATTCTTTACACTGCTGATCTTACGCTTTATCTCTTTTAAATTAGCCATACTTAGCCTTTCTTATCCAGCAAATGAAGTTTTAAAATCTTCTATAGCTTTTCTTAGTTGAGCATCTGTCTCATCAGTGATCTTTTTATCATTTCTGATCGCATCAAGTACAGATGAGTATTTTGCTTCCATAAATGGCATAAGCTCTGCTTCAAATCTGTTTACAGAACTTGCAGCAATATCATCAAGGTAACCGTTGGCACCTGCAAAAATAATTACAACCTGCTTTTCAATAGGTACTGGTGCATATGGTCCCTGCTTCAATACTTCAACCATTCTCTGTCCACGCTCAAGCTGTCCTCTTGTATAGTCATCAAGATCAGATGCAAATTGTGCAAATGCCTGAAGTTCACGGAATGATGCAAGGTCAAGTCTCAATGTACCAGAAACCTGTTTTGTTGCTTTAATCTGTGCAGCACCACCAACTCTTGATACAGAAAGTCCAACGTTGATCGCCGGTCTGATACCTGAGTTGAAGAGGTCTGTTTCAAGAAAGATCTGACCGTCAGTAATAGAAATAACGTTTGTCGGAATATATGCCGCAACATCCCCTGCCTGAGTCTCAATAATAGGGAAAGCAGTAATAGAACCTGCACCTAATTCATCAGAGAGTTTTGCCGCTCTCTCAAGCAGTCTTGAGTGAAGATAGAATACATCACCAGGATATGCCTCTCTACCCGGAGGTCTTCTAAGGATCAATGACATCTCTCTGTATGCAACCGCATGTTTGGAAAGGTCATCATAGAAGATAACCGCATGTCTGCCGTTGTCTCTGAAGTATTCCGCCATCGTTACACCTGCATATGGTGCAAGGAACTGAAGTGCTGAAGAGTCAGCAGCACCGGCATTCACGATGATTGTATAATCCATTGCTCCGTGTTCTTCAAGTTTTTTAACCGTAGCAGCAACAGTAGACTGTTTCTGACCGATCGCAACATAGATACAAACAACATCCTGGCCTTTTTGGTTGATAATCGTATCAATCGCCAAAGTAGTCTTACCTGTCTGTCTGTCACCAATGATAAGCTCTCTCTGCCCTCTACCGACCGGTACAAGTGCATCAATTGCTTTGATCCCTGTCTGAAGCGGTTCATGGACTGATTTTCTAGCCATAATACCAGGTGCTTTCTCTTCAATGAATCTGTGCTCAGCTGCATCTACTGCACCTTTACCGTCAATTGGTTCACCCAATGGATTAACCACACGACCCATCATACCGTCACCTACAGGTGTTTTAAGAAGCTCACCGGCTCTTTTGACACTCATACCTTCTTTGATACCTGCACTTGTACCAAGAACAACAACACCTACGTTTGCTTCTTCAAGGTTAAGAACCAACCCTTTTGCCCCATTATCAAACTCTACAACTTCTCCAGCCATAACATTGTTAAGACCGTATACTGTTGTAATGCCATCTGCAATACCTACTACTTTTCCTACTTCATTGATGTCAACATCAATCTCAAAGTTCTCGATTCTCTCTTTGATGATGGAACTAATCTCATCTGCTTGCAATTTAACTGCCACTGATACTCCTTTTCATTTATTTGCAACGCTTCTCGAAAAAATTCGAAAAACTACGCTGTCATATAGACAACTTCAGCAGTTGGCTCATACGACTCATCGTATTGAGCTACATTACGACTAAAGTGACTTCTTGATGAAATCAATTAGTTGTTCTTTAACTCTCTGCTTGGAGAAGTTAACCTCAATACCCAAATCGTCAATGGAAACACGCAATCCTTCCAGATCCGTTTTTTCCTGTTTCAACTTGATCTGTGATCCTGTATATTTTGCCAGTGTTGCTTCAAGCTTGGACAATTCTTCATTTCCAAGCTCTTTACTGCTTTTCAATACACCTTCATAGTGATTCGACTCTTTTTGAAGATCTGCATTCAGCACTTTTGCAATTGCCGGAATCAAGTCAAGTCTTTTATTCTCACCGAGAATCTTGATAAAATTTACCAGTTTTGTATCTGTTTCATTTCCGAGTGCCGAGAGAATCATTTCTGTTTTCTTCTCAGCTGCAACGATAGGAGAACGCAATGCCTCCTGAACTTCAGATACAGAAATCGCTTCTGTCAGTACATTAAGTACTGCCACGCTGTTTTTTACATCTTCGCTTACTGAAGAGAGTGCCGTTGCATAACGCTTTGCTATTAACTCTTCCATTTTATGCCACCTTCTTTGAAATAATATCGACTACTTTGCTCTCATCAAGCATAATATCTTCCGCAGTGATATTTTCTGTAAGAATTTCGTCAATTACTTCTCTTGCAGCTTTTCTCTCTTCCAAAGAGATTTTCTCTTCAAACTGCTTTTCAAGCACATGCAACTCATTGACAGATGCTTCCGCAATTTTTTCAGCAAGAATTTTTGCTTCTGCTTTCGCATCTTCAATAATTTCCGCTGCTTTGTTTACACTTTCATCCAAACGGGCCTGCGCATCTCTTTTTTCATCTTTGGCCGCTTGAAGTTTGCTTTCAATCTCTTTAAGTTGTCCTGCAATACCCTCTCTTCTCCCCTGGAAAAAATTTTTGATAGGATTTGCAATAAGATAATAAAGAATTGAAGCAAAAATAGTAAAGTTGATTACTCTTGGCCAAAAGTCATTTTCTCTACCTGTCTGTGCAAAATAACGTGATACTTCACCACCCTCATGTCCATGTCCACTTGCAAAAAGTATAGCAGGAACTACGAGTAAAGCGAATAGTGCTAATTTTTTCATATCCATCCCTTTTTATAGTTTGCTAAACTTAGCTTTGAGGCTCTCTTTAAACAGAGGCATTTGTGAAAGTAGAGAATTTTTGAGACTCTCTTTATCGGAAGCCAACTTCTCAACGAAGTTTTCGTACTTTTTGTTTAACTCTTCCTGCTTTGCTTCGACTTTACTTGCAGCCAATGATTTTTCTTCATCGATCGCTTTCTGTCTTATCGCTGCAGCTTCAGCTTTGGCATTGTTAATGTTTTCAGCTGCCTGGGCATTGAGTTCGTCACTGTTACCGCTGAACCCTTTTGCTGCTTCTAAATCTTTTGCTATTGACGCATCCCGATCATCCATAAACTTGATGAGCGGCTGGAACAGCATAGTATTTAAAACAACAAGAAGGATCAGGAATAACACCAAGACGAACAACATCAATGGTAAATGTATGTCAAGCATTAAAACTCCTCATGTAATTTCGCATTATTTTATCATTTTGGAGATGAGACGCTGGTTAAAAGTCAGCCTTTTTTGAGGAATGTTAAAAAGTTTTCGATATCTTTCTCATTAGCAAAGCTTATCTCTATACTCTTGGCTTTAATTTTATATTCAAAAGGAAGGAGTTTTTTGAATGCCTTTTTATATTTTTCAGGCATTTTGAGTGTTTCTTTTTTTTCGGCAGGAAGGGAAAGCCCTTTTTTATAGTTTTTCACCATAAGCTCTGCCTCTCGTACAGAAAGTTTTTGCCCTATGATACTGTCAATGACAATTTTTTGCTTTTCCTCGTCAAGTCCGACAAGTACTTTCGCATGTCCCTGGGAAATCTTGCCTGATGCTACTTGCTTCTGAGCATAAGAAGAGAGTGCCAGCAAACGAATTGTATTGGTAATTTGAGAGCGGCTTTTATGGACAATGGATGAAAGTTCATCATGTGTAATATTATGCACTTCGATCAGTTCGGCATAGGAATTTGCCAACTCTATAGCATTAAGATTTTCTCTCTGAATATTCTCAATCAATGCCAATTCACGTAATCTTACTTCATCTATATTTACGTTGGCAATAATCGCTTTTATACTGGAAAGCTTGGCAAGTTTATGCGCCCTCAAACGGCGTTCGCCGGCAATCAACAAATACCCGTTCTCTTTTTCTATAACGACTATAGGCTGAAGTAATCCATGCTCTTCAATAGAATGACTTAGTTCCCTAAGCGCCTCTTCGTCAAAGTGTTTGCGGGGCTGAAATGGGTTGGGGGAGATACTTTTTACAGGTAACTCTTCAACCCGTGCTCCCTGTGCTTCAAATTCAAAATTGTCTATACTGCTGAGATCTTCTTTTTCATATGCTTCTTCTACTTCAGAGAGTATCTCTCCCAATCCTCTGCCCAATGCCATTCTATCCCCTTACAATTACTGTTGCAAGATCCCGATATGCCAAAGAACCTTTGGAGCTGGCAGCATAATGAGTCACAGGTTTACCAAAACTTGGAGATTCGGCTATTTTAACATTTCTCGGTACGACAATACACTCTTTTCCTTTTCTGATATGAAAAAGCTTGTCTTTGAAATGATATGTCAAATCTGCCAACACCTGTTTGGAGAGATTATTTTGCTTTGAATACATGGTAGGAAGGAAACCCTTAATTTTCAACTTTGGATTAATCGTCTTCTTCAGGAGGCTGACCGTATTAAGAAGCTGCGCCAAACCTTCAAGTGCAAAAAATTCGCACTGAATAGGAATAATCACCGAATCAGAAGCACTCAAAGCATTGATCGTAATAGGACCCAAAGCCGGTGGTGAATCGATAATAATATAGTCATACTTTTTGGAAATCTCTTTTATTTTCTCTTTGAGAATCAACTCTCTGTTCTTTTTTCTACTGTTGTAAAACTCTTTTTCAATGCCAACAAGACCAATATTGGAGGGAATTAGATCAAGCTTTTTAATTTGTGATTTCAAAACAACTTCAGAGAGTTTTTTACTACCGATAAGAACATGGTAAATATTGTATTCATAATCATTTCTGTTGAAACCAAGACTGGTTGTTGCATTGGACTGAGGGTCAATATCCAAAAGGAGGACTTTTTTACCTTTTTCAGCAAGAGATGCAGCTAAATTGACAGCTGTTGTGGTTTTACCTACGCCACCTTTCTGGTTAGCAATACTGATTACCTCACTCATCGTAGACTATACACCTTTTTTTCCCCTAAAATTAATGAACCATCCCCGCATAGACAGGCTTCTGCAAGGCTTTTTCTCTCGTTTCCAATATGCACTGAAAATCGTCTGCTTAATTCGAATTCTATCTCATATTCACTAAATATCTGCTTCCATTTAGGAAATTCACAAACTCTTTCAATGTACCTCTCAAGCAGAATTTTGGGACATACTTTAGCCTCTAAAGCACTATAGCCGTTTTGGGATTTTTTTAGATTGATCCCAATACCGCACACGACAGTATCCTCTATTTTTTTGGTAATTGTACCACCTACTTTTGCATCTTCAAAATAAAAATCATTTGGCCATTTCAACCAAACATTTTCACCAAACTCTTTTAGGGTTTTTTTCATAATAAAAGAAAAATAGATAGAAGATGAAGAGAGAGGAAGATCAGAGGGAAGCTCTTTCAGAGGTATGGCAAGTGAAGCAAAAAAATTTCCTTTACCTCCCTCCCATTCGTTGTCACGACTTCCTATACCAGAACTTTGTTCCATAGCCATGACTGCAACGGGAGCCCTCAGTATTTTATTTTGAATCTGCTCCAGAAGGTATATTTGCGTAGAAGGAAGAGTATTAAATAAGTGTATCTCCAACTTTCATCCCCCTCCCTACACAATAAGCCTTTGCCGTCATCGATTTTTTTGATGCCGGCTGCATACGCTCTATTTTCAAAGACCCTTTGCTGCATCCTACAAGAATACTCTCTCCATCAAAAGCAAGAATTTCTGCACTTTTATGACTTTTATCGTTCTCAATCAGAAACAAACCATCAAATTTGGTCCCGTTAGCAGCAAAAATACCGGGCCAGCCTTCAAAGGCACGGTATTTGTTATAGATAAGTGCTGCATCTTCAAAATCGATTTCTCCATCACTTTTTTTAATCTTTTTACACAAACTTGCCTGGCTCTCATCCTGAGGTTCAGGCGTGATCTGTACAAAATTTCTCACTGTACTCAATGTCAATCTACAGGCATCTTTTGTCAACTGTTCCATAAGTCCAAACAATCTCATCTCTTTGGGAATGGTAAACTCGATTTTCTCCAGTATTGGTCCGGTATCGAGTCCGGCTTCCATCAGCATCGATGTCACCCCCGTCTTTTCATCACCGTTCAACAGAGACTGCTGTACAGGGGAAGCACCCCGATATTGTGGCAGGAGAGAAGCATGCAGATTGATACAGGGTGCAATATCCAAAATCGACTGTGGCAGGATCTGTCCGAATGCCGCTACGATAATGAAATCCGGATTTTGAATCTGTATGGCTTCTTCGATTCCCTCTTCACTCAAACGATTTGGCTGAAGGACTTCAATACCGTGTTCTTTTGCCAATACTTTCACCGGGGGAGGTGTCAACACTTTTTTTCTGCCCACTGGTCTGTCAGGCTGGGTCAGAACAAGAGAAACATCCATATCATCCGCATCAATCAGTGTACTTAGTATCTCTCTGGCATAATGGGGTGTTCCCATATAAACTATTTTATATTTCATCATATACTCTTTTTATTTGTGAAAAGTGTCCCGCCCCGATGCTCTCCTTCTACAAGAAATGCACGTATATCGGAGAGGTTAAATCCGCTGGCAAGAAACATCTCTCTGTCATGCTTCATCAAAAAATCAGCTGATTGCAGTTTGGTAACAATACCACCTGTGGCAAACTCATTATTGGGTGTATGCTCGGCATTAAGTTCTTCTTCCAAAACAGTGTTTACCACAGCTCTGCGTATGGCATTTTCATATCTATGGGGATCTTTATCGTAAAGCGCATCAATATCCGAAAGGATTACCAGCATTTGTGCATCAAAATAGTGTGCCACATGTGCAGAGAGCCTGTCATTATCACCAAAAACCAGTTCTTCTATACTTACTGTATCATTTTCATTGATAATGGGAACCACATTGTTTTCAAGCAGTGTATCAATAGCCACTTTGGCATGGCTGATATGCTCTTGAGAATCAAAAACATCCGCACTTAGCAATACTTGTGAACAAAGTAAATTGAATTTGGCAAATTTTTCCTGATACATTTTAAGCAGCAGAGGTTGCCCAATGGCAGCAAGTGCCTGTCTGTTGGCAATATTGTTCCGGTCTAACGGCAACTGGGTATAGCCTGCCGCTACGGCACCGGAACTCACAAGTATCACTTCATAACCGTGCCCTTTCAACTCCGAAATCAGCTCTACCAGTGCCATCATCCTCTCTCGGGCAATAGTGCCATCTTCCGTTAAGACATGAGAACCTACTTTTATTACAATTCTTTTCATCTTCCCCCACTTCTTTAGAGCGCTTGTTCTTCTTTTACATTTTTAACAAAATCACCCAAAGCATAACGCAGTGCTTCCGTGTTAAGATGGGCTACAGAAGAGATAGGAAGAACAAACAGAGGTTCTTTTTCCGGCAGTGCCACACCAAAATCCGTCTTGAAACCGTATGAAACGTAGTTCATATCTGCTTTATATTTTTTTAACGTATCATTTGCTTCAATCCCAATATCGGAAAGAAATGTTTTTGTAAGCTCATTGACCTCTTCCTGACTCAGAGAATCTATCTTGGTAATGGCAATAGCATGTTTTCTGCCTGCCAGTGTTTCAGAGTAACGGTCAAGTTCTACCAGAAGCGTTTCATACTGGTATTTCATTTCTCTATAGTTTGCCGCATCAATCATCAAAAGAAGCGTTTTGGTACGTTCAATATGTTTGAGAAACTCCAATCCCAGTCCGCGTCCGTCACTGGCACCTTCGATAATACCAGGGATATCTGCCATCATAAATGAATCATACTCACCCATATGCACCACACCAAGTTTTGGTGTCAGTGTAGTAAATTCATAATTGGCCACCTGTGGCCTTGCATTGGAGAGTGTTGCGATCAATGTTGATTTTCCGACATTCGGATAGCCTACCAGCCCCACATCTGCAATGAGTTTCATCTCCAGTCTGACCTGTTTGGTAATTCCGGGAAGCCCCGGCTGAGCATAAGTCGGTCTCTGGTTGGTTGAACTTTTAAAGTGCATATTGCCAAGTCCGCCCTTCCCGCCTTCAAGAAATTTTACCACTTCCCCTTCTGTTACAAGATCAAGCAGTTCTTCACCTGTTTCCACATCAATCACCGTTGTTCCGGGAGGAACGGTAATTGTAGTATCCTGCCCTTTACGTCCATATTTTTTACGCCCTTCTCCCGGACGACCATTTTCTGCTTTAATATGGTTACGGCCTCTTAGGCCCGAAAGTGTATCGGTATTGTTGTCTACCTTGAAAAAGACAGAACCGCCTCGTCCACCGTCACCACCGTCAGGTCCGCCTTTAATAACGAACTTTTCCGTCCAAAATGAGATGGCACCCGCACCACCTTTTCCTGAGCTGATCATCAACTCTACACTGTCTACGAACATATTAAACCTTTTATATCTGAAAAACCATGTAGGCACTTAAGCTACATGGTAAATTAATTATGGAATTATATCCAAATTAGAAAAATTGTCGCTATAATTTTTCTATCTATTCTTTTGGGACTATTTCATGAAATATTTAAAATCAATCACACTATTGACAACTTCTACTGTAGTATTTACAGCTTGTAGCGGTACTACAGAGCAAATGCCTGAAAGCCAAGGCGGTTTTTATTACAGTGGTATCTATTTTGGAAAGAACTTCTCTCCTACACTAAAAGAAGGAGTTGAAGACGGATGTGAAACATCCAAAGGAGAGTACACCAAAAATCATACACTTTTCAATATTGATAGTGACTATAATACGGGATGGTTTCTCGGACGTAGTAGATGTATACCTCTTTTTAAAGTTGAAGAGGACAACAAATCAATTGAAAATATAGAATAATTTATACTATGCTTTATGCTTAGAAGAAATCTTTATACTCATTAAAAATTGGATGATTGATAAAAAGAATAATTCTTCCTCTTTTTTAATGAAAAGAGGAAGAATAGAAAAAATTATGCAGGAATTACAGAAACTCTTTTCTGAGTTCTTGATTTGTTTTCAAATTGAACAACACCTTCAACTACTGCAAAAATAGTATGGTCTTTCCCCATACCGACACCGTTACCCGGATGTACTTTTGTTCCTCTTTGTCTGATGATAATGTTACCTGGAATAACTTTTTCACCACCGAATTTCTTAACGCCTAAACGACGTCCGGCTGAATCACGGTTGTTCTGAGTGGATCCTTGACCTTTCTTGTGTGCCATTTTATCTCCTTATGCGATTTTAGTAATTCTTACTCTTGTAAAGTCTCTTCTGAAACCTCTTTTGAGTTTTGAATCTTTTCTTCTTCTCTTTTTATAGATGATCACTTTTTTGTCTCTACCTTCGTTGATCACCTCACCTTTAACAACTGCACCCTCTACGAAAGGAGTACCTACTGTTAATTCACCGTTATCCAGAGCAAGAACTTCTTTGAATTCTACTGCTGCTTTTGGCTCAAGACCCATATTGTCAAAACAGATGATATCACCCTCTTGAACTTTGAACTGTTGCCCACTTGCTTTAATGATTGCGTACATTGCAAACCCTTTACTATTCTGTGTATTTTAAAAAAGTTTGAGATTATACCCAAACAATGTTTAATATTTTTTTAAAAATTACAGATTAACCAAAATCAACATGTCTGTCGGCAAAGGCAATGCACTCTATCTCAACCAATGCACCCATTGGAAGTGCTTTGACTGCTACTGTACTCCGTGCCGGCTGATGGGCACCAAAATAGTGGGCATATACCTTGTTCATTGTCTCAAAATCATTCATATCTGTAAGATATATCGTTGTTTTGATCACATCGGAAAACTGTGCACCTGCTTCGGCAAGTACATAAAAAAGATTTTTAATAACCTGATGCGTCTGTTGTTCAACACCTCTGTTTTCCATTTTACCATCAGGCATCAATGCAATCTGCCCTGAAGTATAGACCAGTCCATTTGCTATAATTGCCTGAGAATAGGGCCCAATCGCTTTTGGTGCATCTTCTGTTGATATAATTCTTGTTGTCATCTTTTCTCTCCTTATTTGTCATTTCGTTCATAAAATATATATGATGTTGAGTAATCCGAAAATTCAAAATAGACTTTCTTCTCTCCCGGATCAGCCTTGCCATTGAGGTTTCGGTCATCAATACCATACCCATACCTGTAAGGTCTTATTTTCCCGTCATTGCTTCCCATGGCTGTTGAAAGTTTGTCGATTTTAATAAATCTGTGTACCAGTTTATTACCGGCATAGACATCGAGAACACCGTTGGTACCGGTCCAGTTCTGCAATGAACGGCTCAAACTGTTCTGTGTCTCCTGTGTACATCCGGCAAAAAACAATACCATGAGCGACACCATTACCAATTTTAACTTCATATCTGTCTCCTTAGATTTTAAAAGTTTAACACATTTCTAATTAACACAAGCAACTTATACTGTAACCTTTGGCATTCCGAATTTCTGGGTAACCAATTCACCCTCTTCATTAAAATAAAGATAGTAAAGTTTGTCTTTAGCCACAGACAGTCCTGCAAGGTAGCGTAAAGCAAGATTTGCCTGAAGCGCACCGATATGCATCACAATAGGTGCGGCAATCCCTCCGGGCGTATGATCGGAAATATTGAAAACCTGAAAATTGGATTTATCAAAAAAGCACACCTGTCCGTTAAACTCCTCTACGGAAGCATAGATCCATGGAGTATTGCCTGTTTTGGCATACCTGTCTATCTCTCCTCGGACAGGAAGGTTGTCCGTGGCATCAAGAATGAGATCGTAACCGTTTCCCATCTCTTTGAATTCTTCAAAAGTCATATCAAAAGCAACTGCTTTGACAAAAGGGTTTTTGCTCTCAATCAGTTTTACCGCAGTTTTTGCTTTGTTTTGTCCTTCATCTTCAAGAGTAAAAGCAATCTGTCTATGAATATTGTGTATTGATACCGTATCGAAATCAACCATGTGGATCTCCCCTATTCCAGAAGTTCCCAACGCCATTGCCAAGGTTGACCCCAATCCTCCAGAACCGATAATCGCAATTTTTTTGTTTTGCAGGGATTTTTGTGTTTTCTCTCCCCAAAGCTGTATCTGCCTGTTGAAATAGGTTTCTGGTGTAGGAATATCTATTGTCTGCATACCCCTATTCCTCTTTTGCTGATGCTTCATGCAGTTTCAACTCTCTTTCAAAACCCCAACTTCTGCGGTGTTCCGTAATCTCTGCTTTATCTATGGTTTCAATAAGCATGGATTCTTTGTCTTCCAGCATCATCTCTACTTCACCCTCTGGAGAGACTAGCATCGTATCTCCGTAGAACTTCCATTTGACTTCATCATCACTGTATTCACCCAACCGGTTGGCTCTCAAAATAAAACATCCGTGCAGAAACGCTTTGGTCTTGATGATCTCTCTCCACCTGTTATGTGAACCGAATGTTGAAGCAGTCGGAAGCAGAACCAGATCAATTTTTTTACGTGTTACCTCCTGCCAGAACGGATCAAAATGCAGTTCAAAACCTGCCATGACCATGATTTTAAAATTTTTGATCGTAAAGGTCATAGGTGCTTTGATCGGCGCTACTTTGTTGGCAAAGAACTTCTTTTCATTCCAGTGGGCATAGGGAAGCAACATCTGCTGTTCATAATATTTGGTATGTTTGGAGGTTACTTTTACAATGGTTTTGTGGTAACCGTCTTTCTTGGTTACAATGATCGGTGCAATAAATACAATATCATACTTCACAGCAAGGCTCTTTAAGAGTTCCATATGCTTTCGGCTCTGCTCTTTAACCATATTGGGTGCCATAGTAGCAAACTCTTTGAAAAAATGGTTAAGTACATACTCACCAAGCAGCATGACATCCGCTCCTCGGCTGTGTGCCTGTTTGAGATAGAACTCAAGCCGTGTTGCGTTCATTCCCAGTGTCGGCAGCTGCAAAGCAGCGACAACCAGTTGTCTGGATACTGCCATTATACTTCACCCTCTGGTAGATACTGATTCTCCTGTTCTATCACAGTGATCTTCGTTTTTGCCTCTTCAATCAGCTTTTGTGCCTCTTTGATATTCTTTAACCCCTCTTCATAGAGCTTGACAGATGCTTCCAGAGTAATCTCAGGGTCCATCAGCTTTTCAAGCAACTCTTTTGAATAGGCCAGTTTCTCTTCAAATGTGTTTGTTTTCATTTATACGCTCCAGCTTACGGGATTGAAGTCCCGGTTCCGATTATTGTAGTTTTTCAATAGAGAAGCATAGCAAAACTATGCATGATTACTTCAAAACATCCCTGATATTCTCTTCAAATTTTTCCAACTCTACCAAAAATGCATCATGTCCGTAACTGCTTTCTACTTCCAGATAGCTATATGCCTGACCGTTGCGTTTGAGCATTTTGGCAATATGTTCCATCTCTGACGGAAAAAAAAGATAATCTGAAGAAAATGAAATAAGATGCACTTTTGCTTTGATACGGCTGATGGCATCATGCAAGGAGTCATAACCGCGGCTCAGATTAAAGGTATTGATCGCTTTGACAATATAAAGGTAGGAGAGCGGATCGAAGATACGTGAAAAATTATTGGTATTGTACTCCATATAGCGTTCTACTTCATAACGTCCGAAAAGTTCAAAAAGACCATCATTGTTGACATAATTACGTCCGAATTTTTCATCCATGGAAAAAGGGGAAAGATAGGAGATATGCCCGGCAATACGCCCTATGGCAAGACCATCAAGCCCCTCTTCTTTAAAGGCATCTTTTTCATAGTTTCCATGTTCAAAACGAGGATCTCGGCGAATCGCCTCTACTGCTACCTTGTTAAAAGCAATCGTCCAGGGGCGTGTAGCATAGGTTGCCGCCAGAGAAATGATATCATCTGCAAAGTTGGGATAGTCCACGGCAAACTGCAATGCCTGCATACCCCCCATCGAGCCTCCTACAATAGCACGTACATGGTGAATACCCAGATCGGAGAGCAGATGCATCTGCGCGCGGATCATATCTTTGATAGTTACCACCGGAAACTTGAGACGGTAAGGCTCAAGCGAAGGATAGCTCTCACTCATAGGCCCGGTACTGCCGAAACAGGAACCTACTACATTGGTACAGATGACAAAATATTTTGTTGTATCGATCGCTTTCCCGTCACCAATGAGACCATCCCACCAACCCGGTTTTCGGTCACCTTCATAGGTTCCCGCAGCATGATGTGAACCACTCAGAGCATGACAGACCAGTACAACATTGGACTTCTCTTCATTCAACTCACCGTAAGTCTCATAAGCAACCTCATACGGTTCTAAAATACGTCCGCTCTCAAGATAGAGCGGAGAGCTGAAATGTGCTGTTTTGGTTTCAATTTTCATAAACTGCTTTGATAGTGGAATTTTATATGTTTGTATTTTATCCAATTTGGGCTTTTATTCCACAGTGGGTACTGCCCGGAGGCAGCACACTACACCTGTGCCAAGGCCTCTTCAAGATCTCCAATAAGATCCCGGGTATCTTCCAGTCCGACACTGAGTCTGATGAGCCCTCCTGGAACACCCGCATCAATGAGTTCCTGTGCAGAAAGCTGCTGATGTGTTGTACTCGCAGGATGGGTAATGATGGACTTGCTGTCACCAATATTGACCACAACGGCAAAGATCTCCGTACTATCTGCAATTTTTTGTGCCATCTCTCTGCTCTCTACTTCAAAGGAGAGCAGTCCGCTTGCCATACCGTTTTTAAAATACTTTTCAATCAGGCTGTGATGGGGAGAGCTTTTTAGTCCAGGGTAATTGACCCTTTTCACTTTGGGATGGGCTTCAAGGAATTCAGCAATTGCCAGTGCCGATGCAGAGTGCTGTTTCATACGAAGCGGCAAATGCTCCAGCCCCTGTATATGCAGCCATGAATTGAATGGACTGGGTGCACCGCCAAGGTCACGAAGCAGTGCCAGCCTCACCCTTAAAGTAAACAGTGGAAGCGGCAGATCACTGTAAACCAAACCGTGATAACTGGCATCAGGCTCGTTAAAGTGGGAGTAACGTTCATTTCCTTTGATCTTATCTACCAGATCATTGCGCTCTATAATAATGCCGCCAAGAGCCAACCCCTGCCCTGTCGTATATTTGCTTGTACTGTGTACACTCAGATCTACACCATGCAACAACGGCTTACACAGTACCGGGGTAGCGACCGTATTGTCCACACAGGTCAAGACACCGTGTCTGTCGGCGATTTCAACGACTGCATCAATATCTGCCACATCGATACTCGGATTGGTAATACTCTCAAAGAGTATCAGTTTCGTTTTTTCATCAATCAGCCCTTCTATTTTGGACGGATCGGTTACATCAAAATAGCGTGTTTCAATCCCGAAACGTTTAATGGTATGTCCTGTCAGTGTTGTTGTTCCGCCATACACCTGTTTTGCTACGACAATGTTGTCTCCTGCTTCCGCCACATTGGCAATGGCATAAAAGATCGCTGCCATTCCCGAAGCGGTACCAATAGCCGCCGCACCGCCTTCAAGTGCGGCAAAACGTTTCTCGAACACATCTGTGGTCGGATTCATCAGACGGGTATAGATATTGCCAAGTTCTTTGAGGGCAAAAAGGTTCGCCGCATGTTCGGTATCTCTAAACTCATACGCCGTTGTCTGATAGATAGGCACAGCCATCGTCCCCATTGCATCTTTGTCATATCCGGCATGGATTGCTAGTGTTTGTTCATGCATTTTTGTTTCCTTATGTGAAAATAGTTGTATAGATTATAGCTTGTACTCTATTAATAGAGAATTTTTAGACACTATTATTTTGTTTAGTTTTACTTGAGGGAATAAAATGGATATGAATTTTTAAAATGTAGGGTGGGCTTCAGCCCACCTGTGGAAAGGAATTTTTAGTTTTATATGCAAAAAAATTAACCGTGATAGTTGGGGGACTCTTTGGTAATGGTCACATCATGTACATGTGACTCTTTCAACCCGGCAGAGGTAATTTCAACAAATTCCGCTTTTTCCCAGAACATCTTAATACTCTCTGAACCACAGTATCCCATGGAAGATCTGAGTCCGCCGATCATCTGGTGTACGACATCTGCGATCTTACCTCTATAGGGTACCCGTCCTTCAATTCCTTCAGGAACCAGTTTGTCTGCTGCCGTACCTTCCTGGAAATATCTGTCCGTACTTCCTTTGGTCATTGCACCGATACTTCCCATACCACGGTACTCTTTGAACTGACGACCGTTATAGATGATCATCTCACCCGGGGCTTCATAGGTTCCAGCCAATGCAGAACCGAGCATCACACAGCTTCCGCCTACGGCCAGTGCCTTGGCCACGTCACCGGAGTATTTGATACCGCCATCGGCAATAACCGGTACGCCTGCTTTGTTCGCTACCTGTGCTACCTCATCGATCGCAGAGATCTGAGGCACACCTACACCCGCAACGATACGTGTCGTACAGATAGAACCAGGCCCGATACCAACTTTCACACCGTCCGCACCTGCATCAATGAGATCCTGTGCTGCTGCACCTGTTGCAATATTCCCGGCAATAACATCCACTTTCAATTCTTTTTTAATAAGTTTGACCGTATCAATGATCCCCTGGGAATGTCCGTGTGCAGAGTCAAGTACGATCACATCTACACCCGCTTCCACCAGTGCCTTAGCTCTGTCAAGCTGTCCTACACCGATTGCCGCAGCAACCCTGAGACGGCCAAATTCATCTTTATTGGCATTGGGAAACTGCACTTTCTTTTCAATATCTTTGATGGTAATTAAGCCAATAAGTTTGTCATTGTCATCTACAATTGGAAGCTTTTCGATCTTGTGTTGCTGAAGCACTTTTGCCGCCTCTTCCAGTGTTGTTCCTTTTTTTGCCGTTACAAGCGGTGCCGGTGTCATTGTATCGGCTACTTTAAGACTCATGTCGGTAATAAAACGCATATCACGGTTGGTAATGATACCAATGAGTTTTTGATTTGCA
>Ga0256843_1000829_pt1 | contig 25429 bp, 27 predicted proteins | sample AlvinellametaG_FD_191572 | JGI IMG/M metagenome (GOLD analysis project Ga0256843, IMG submission 191572) | Pompeii worm associated microbial communities from hydrothermal vent at the East Pacific Rise, Pacific Ocean - Alvinella | ecosystem: Host-associated > Annelida > Integument > Unclassified ... | reverse complement strand
TCTAAGGCATAGGCCAAAGGTTCGAATCCTTTAGGGCGTACCACTGCATTTCTTATATTATTTATGTCAGAAGTGACACAAAAAACTTATTCCACGCGGATGTGGTGAAATTGGTAGACACGCCAGACTTAGGATCTGGTGCCGCAAGGTGTGAAGGTTCAAGTCCTTTCATCCGCACCACCCATAAAACTTCATATTATCTTATCTAAAATTAATTCTTATTATTCAAAAATATATTTTTAAGCCTCACTTTGATAAACTGCACAAAAAAAAAGGTTCTATATGAAAAAATATTTATCTAGCTTAGCAGTTGTTGGAATACTTCTGACTGGATGTGGTGCAGGAACAGTTTATAATGTTTCAACACCTTCAATTCAACAATCTGTCTCGAAAGAACAGATGAAAAAAGCAATTTTAGCAGCAGCACAAAGATTTAATTGGGTTATACTTAAAATGAGTAATAACAAAATTATAGCAGAGTATAGACGAAATAAAATTATGGCAAAAATCTCTATAACATATAGTGCCCACTCTTACGAAATCAACTACATAGATAGTAAAAATCTTAAATACGACGGCTCTCACATTCATAAAGCATACAACAAATGGATTCATAATTTAGAAAAAGAGATAAATACAAACCTAAGCCTTATCGCAAACGGAGCAAAATTCGATATACCTGTTGTAGCGCAAACAACGGCTTCAGAACTATCTACTACACCAAGTTCAGAAACAACAACAGAGAATACACAACCTTCAAAATATCAATGTAAACAAACATTTAATTTTACTGGAAGTATATGGAAAGGGAGAGTTATTACAGCGAAACAATCAATCTCCCATATAAGCAAACAAGAGGCCGTCACGCAGGCAGCTTCTGTCTTAAGTACAGAGGGTTTTATAGTAGATACAACTTCACCTTCAGTTGGTTTAATAAGTGCTCATGAAGTTAAATCTAATGGAAAAACACTCCCAATCAACTTAATCTTTACAGAAGATAGTGCAAGTGGAGTTACTGCAAAATTAACAGTAAGTGTACCTGCAGGTGTAAGTTTTAGTGTAAATTCAATGAAAAACTATATGTGTAACAATGTGATGGGACAAATTAGAAGTACAGGATATGTAAAAAAAGCTCCTATTGCTACAACTCCAGTAGTCACACAACCACAAACATCAACCAAGCAAGATGTTGAAACAAGATTGAAAAAGCTACGTAAACTACTTGATGAAAAACTTATTACAAAATCTGAATATAAACGAAAAAAAGCTAAAATTTTAGATGATTTATAATAACTAAATCTTACATGAAAGGGTGCTAAGAAATCACAGAAGCACCCTTAATTCAGTATTTAGTATAAATTTGATAAAATATCTCTTATAATAATTTTAAGTAGAGAAAAATGAAAAAAGTTTTAGTGCTTTATTACTCTCAGACAGGTCAACTGAAAAATGTGCTAGATAATTTCATAGCAAAATTGCCTGATACAGAGATAAAAGTTGATGTCAAAAGTATTGAACCAAAAACACCGTACCCTTTTCCTTGGCCTTTTTATACTTTTTTTGATGAGTTTCCAGAGTCTGTATATATGGACGGATGTGAGATAAAAGAGATTGAAGACCTTGACCAAGATTATGATTTAATCATTTTAGGTTATACAGTTTGGTATATGACACCATCTATACCTATCACATCCTTTATGAAATCAGAACAGGCAAAAAAGCTTTTCAAAAACAAGCCAGTTGTAACTGTTATTGCATGTCGTGATATGTGGGTACTTGCTCAAGAGAAGATGAAAGATTTACTAAAAAATGTAGATGCCCGTCTCTTAGATAATGTCGCTTTAACAGATCAAGGGGGAGAAGTTATCAGTCTTATTACACTCCCAACATATATGTTAACCGGAAAAAAACGCTACTTCTCATTTTTACCTCCGGCAGGAATAAAAGAGGATGATATAGTGGCAGCTCAACGTTTTGGCGAAAGATTAAACGAAGCACTAAAAGCAGATAAAGAAAAAGGGAATGAGGCTATGCTTAAAAACCTTGGTGCAGCAGTTGTTAATGCAAAATTAATAGCAACTGAAAAAATTGCAACAAGAAGTTTTTTAGTATGGAGTAAACTTATAAAGCTGGCAGGAGCCAAATATAGCTTTGGTCGGAAAATAGTTATTAGTATCTATGTTGTTTTTCTCATTATTTTACTATTAACTGTTGTTCCACTCAATATCATTACAAGAAAAATTTTAAATCTCTTTCAAAAAGAAAAACTAAGAGCTATGGAAGAGTACTATGAACTACCAAGTGGCAGATAGGAGTCAAAATTGAGAAATGTATATATAAACAAAATAGCAGCTTTTCTACCAAATGAAGCCGTAGATAATGAAAATATAGAGAAAGTATTAGGTCAAGTTGGAGAGCGCCCTTCAAGAGCCAAAAGAATTATACTTCGCTCTAATAAGATAAAAACACGCTATTATGCCATAGACCCTAAAACACGAGAGGCTACGCACAGTAATGCAGAACTAACAGCAGAAGCTATTCGTAAACTCGACAATATAAATCTTGATGATGTTGAGCTACTCGCATGTGGAACAACTATGCCAGATCAATTAATGCCAAATCATGCGAGTATGGTACATGGAGAGTTACAATGTGCCCCTTTGGAAGTCATTTCAACAGCCGGTATCTGTCTGAGTGGTGTTACTGCTCTAAAATATGCTTACCATGCAGTAAAATCAGGAGATGTAGAATTAGCAGTAGCAACAGGAAGTGAAAATTCTTCTGCTATTATGCGTGCAGAAAATTTCAAACCTGAGATAGAAGCAAGAGTAGATGAGTTAGAGAAACATAACGAAATAGCATTTGAAAAAGATTTTTTACGCTGGATGCTAAGTGATGGAGCTGGGGCTGTTGCTTTAAGTGCCCAACCAAATAAAGATACCTTAAGTTTAAAAATAGAGCGTATCTTTTCAACATCGTATGCAAATTTGCTTGATACGTGTATGTATGCCGGATGTGAAAAAAATGAAGATGGCTCTATTTCAGGATGGAGAAGATATACCCCTCAAGAGTGGCTAGAAAAATCCATTTTCTCTGTAAAACAGGATGTTAAACTGTTAAATGAAAATGTAATGGAATATACAATTTCACGAGCACTTGAGAGTATGCTAAAGAAAAAAATGTTTGACCCTTCTGAAATTGATTGGTTCCTACCACACTACTCTTCTGGATTTTTCAGAGATGAAGTCTATGAAAAAATGAAAAAAGTAGATTGTGATATACCTCAAGAGAAGTGGTTTACAAACCTCAGTTATAAAGGAAATACTGGCTCTGCATCTATCTATATTATTTTAGAAGAATTTTTAAATAACAAGATGGTAAAAAAGGGGGACAAAATCCTTTGTTATATCCCTGAAAGTGGAAGATTTTCAACAGCATTTATGCTTTTAACAGCGGTATAGATTATGGATATTCATTCAGTTCCTCAAGATAATAGCTCAACATATGCAAATAATAAAAAAGCCATCTATGCAAAAGATGAGAATGGCAATGTAAAAGTTGTTGGTTCTTCAGGCTGGGAAGCAGAAGAACTCGTTACAAAACAAGCACTTAATGAACTTCTTGAAATGACTAAAGAGGCCTATGCTGAAGTAAAAAGTGGAACAAAATCACCACTTTACTATCATATGTATGCAATGCGTATGGATTTACAAATTCTTAGTGACGCTACAGGATTCTTCAAATGGAGCATTAAGAGAGATTTTCAACCAAAAATATTTGCAAAAATAAAACCAAAAAGATTAGCTATCTATGCAGAAGTAATGGATAAAAGCTTAGAAGAATTAAAAAGTTTACCAGAGGAAGATCATGAGTACAACTAAATTTGAGCATACTCACTCTGCGCATTGTGAAAGTGGTGTTATTTCAACAATGCTGCGTCATTATGGATTAAACCTAAGTGAGCCCATGGTATTTGGTCTGGCATCTGCACTATCATTTGCATATTTACCTTTTGTAAAGATGGGAGGTATGCCTCTTATCGCCTACAGAAGCCTCCCTAAATCTATCATTAAAAATATGCAAAAAAATCTTCATGTAAAAATGAAACTCGAAACTTTTTCTTCAAAAGAGAAAGGTCAAGAACGTCTTGATGAACTCCTCAAAGAGGGAAAAATAGTTGGCGCTCAGAGTTCAGTCTACTGGCTTCCTTATTTTCCTGAAGAGATGCGTTTTCACTTTAATGCACATAATCTTCTTATATTTGCAAAAGATGGAGAGAATTACCACATTAGTGATCCTGTCTTTGAAGAGAGCGTCATCTGTGATAAAGAGTCACTTACAAAAGCACGTTTTACAAAAGGGGTAATGGCACCAAAAGGACTCTTGTACTACCCTACCTATGTTCCTACAGATATAGACTTAAAACCAATTATCGTAAAAAGTATAAAGAGAGTGGCCAAACTAATGCTCAATACTCCAGTTCCTATTGCCGGCATTAGAGGAATGAGACATTTAGCAAAAAACATCTCAAAACTTCATAAAAAAGATAAACGATATGCTAAACTTTTTTTAGGTCATATTGTAAGAATGCAAGAGGAGATAGGAACGGGAGGAGCTGGTTTTCGCTATCTTTACGCCTCTTTTTTACAAGAAGCAAGTCTAATGTTTGATAACGATAAAAGGCTCCAAGAAGCTTCTGATATGTTAATGAGTGTTGGCGATGAGTTTAGAGAATTCGCACTAATGATTGCAAAATCTATTAAATCAAAAAAAGAGATAGATTATAAACTTTTAGCAGATAAACTCAATTCAGTAGCAGATGAAGAGGTAAAAGTATACAAAAAACTTCTTGAATTTGTACAAAACATTAAGCTATGATTAGAATCAAAAATCTCACTAAATATTATGCTAAAAAAAAGGCTCTCAACTCTTTCTCATTAGAGATAAAAGAAGGAACAATCTTTGGGCTTTTAGGAGTAAATGGAGCAGGTAAAACAACACTCCTCTCAATTTTAAATGGTCTTGTTGATTATGATGAGGGAGAGATAAAGATTGATGGACTTGATTTAAAACAAAATCAAAAAAAGATAAAATCTTTCTCATCTATCATTCCACAACATCTAGCTTTTTATGAAAATCTCACAGTAAAAGAAAATTTAGATTTTTTTGCATCTATTCAAAATGCTTCATCTCAAGATTTTACAAAAGCTATAGAGATAAATTCACTTCAATCTCTTTTAACACAAAAAGCTTCCACCCTTTCAGGAGGACAAAAACGCAGACTAAATATTGCTATTGGTCTTTTAAACAATCCAAAAATCATCTATTTTGATGAACCTACTGTAGGAATTGATCCTAAAAGTAGAAATGAGATTTTAGACTCTATCAAAGCTTATAAAAATTACGGAATTACTGTAATCTATACTAGCCACTATATGAATGAAATCGAAAGAATATGTGATGAAGTTGCCATTATAAGCAATGGTGAACTTATAGAACAGGATAAACTTGAAAACTTACTATCAAATAAAACAAATGACACCATAATGATTGAGTGTCTTTATACTGAAAGGCTCAAACAATTATCACTAAATTTTTCAGATGAAACAACTATAATTACAACACAAAAAGAACTGTGTAACTTACTGACACTTCTTGAAAAAAACACTATTACTATTAAACAAATACGTTATGGCTCCAGTAACTTAGAAAAACATTTTTTAAACATTACAGGAGAACTTAATGTTTAAAGCAATGATTAAAAAGGAACTTCTTTTAGTTTTAAGAGACAAACATGCTCTTTTGGCTCTTTTTGTATTACCCGCAATATTTATATTGATCATGTCTGTTGCAATGAGGGATCAATTTTCAACAAAAAATATAAACTTTACCCTCTATGTTATAGATAAAGATAAAAGTTCCATGAGTCACAAGTTAATTACCTCTTTAAAGACTGCAAATTCACTCCATATTACAAAAGAAAAAAACAGTGCTCAATTTATAGTGACTATCCCTAAAAAGTATTCAATAGATGCAAATAAAACTATTCATCTTTATCTGAAAGACTCTATAAAAGAGAATGAGATCAAAGCTTTTGAGGCTATTTTCTCTGAGTATATCTATAAGGTTCGTTTTCATAAAATCATAACTGCCATAAAACCTTTTGCTCCACAAGTAGCTGCACAATTAGATAAATTTGAGTTCTCAACAGATAAACTCTATGAAATAGCCTACAACGACTCAAAAATCTTGCCAAATTCAACACAACAAAGTGTTCCTGCATGGATAGTATTTGGAATGTTTTTTGTTATTATTCCAATGTCCACTATCTATGTTAATGAACGAAAACAAAATACTCTTGCAAGACTAAACTCTATGAATGTCTCTGTATTTCATATGACATTGACAAAAAGTATTCCCTACCTTCTCATCAATCAGGTTCAGGTCTGGATTATGATTGCAGTTGGAGTTTTTTTAGTTCCCCTTTTTGATACACCGGCACTCCAGTTAAATGGCTCAATATTTGCAATTTTTGAGATAGCAATCGGTCTTAGTCTCACAGCTATTGGTATTTCAACACTTATAGCTGTGAGTGCAAATTCCAGTGAACAAGCAACAACTATTGGTGGTATTACCAATATTCTTTTAGGGGCAATTGGAGGAGTAATGGTACCAAAATTCATTATGCCTGAATCAATGCAATATTTAGCACAATTTTCACCCATGTCATGGGGACTTGATGGATTTTTAGATATATTTTTAATATCTGCGGATGCAAGTTACGTATTTGGTGATTTTCTTAAACTGAGCTCTTTTGGTCTCATAAGTTTAGCAATATCTATGGTAATATTACAAAGAAGAATAAGACAAGGATTATAAGATGGAATTAGAACAACTCAAGTATGATTTAAAAAAGATGATTATTGATGATTGTGAAAAAGAGGATATAACTCCTGAAGATGTTCCAAACGATGTAGAACTCTTTTCAGATGCAAGTGGCTTAGAACTTGATTCACTGGATGCTCTTGAAATCTCTATGGGACTACAGAAGAAATATGGTTTAAAACTTGGAGATCCGAAAGCTTTTAGAAGAGAAGTAACTACTATCAATGCATTAGCTAATCTGATAAATGAAAAAAATGGTTAATATATTAAACTCCCATTATATTTCAGCTCTAGGTGATAATAAAGAGCATACTATAAATACTATCTTATCAAATCATAAAACAATTTCATCTAGAAAAATTTCTGCAATAGAAGGAACAGTTGATGTTCCCTATTACAAACTAAAACAATCAACAGAGATTACACAAAAAGAGCTCTATCCACTCCTCAAAGAGATTGTTTCAAAAAGTATTGCAGGTCTAACTGATGCTGATAAAAAAGAGACTGCTATTCTTGTAGGAACTTCTATTATTGATTTAAATATTGTAGATGCCATTGAGAAGACAATTTATCCTTACAAAAGAACAGAGTACTACTCCCAAAAAAGAAGTATAGACTCTTATGCAAAAGATTTATGTGAAGAGTTATCCCTCAATGGTTTTACAATGACTATAAATAGTGCTTGTACTTCTAGTGCAAATGCAATTTTAGAGGCATCTGACCTTATAGAAGCAGGTCTCTACAAATATGTTGTTGTTCTTGGTATAGAGAGTTTCTCAGATATGATGAGTAGCGGTTTTTATGCTATGCAACTTCTTTCATCCTCAAAAATAAAACCTTTTGATAAACAGAGAGAAGGAACTATATTAGGAGAAGCTATTGTCTCTTTATTATTAGGTAAAGAGAAGTCGGATTGGAGCATTGAAGGTGGCTTTAGTAATTGTGATTCTGTAAATATCACTTCTGTTAGCGAGAGTGGAACCGAATATGTCAATGTTATGCAAAAAGCACTAGAGAGTGCAAAGATCACCCCACAACAGATAACAGCATTAAAAGCACACGCAACTGGAACATTCTCAAATGATATAGCAGAAATTAATGCTATCAGCAAACTCTTTTCCAAGGATCTTATCTTTACTGCAATCAAACCTTACATAGGCCATACAATCGGTGCTTGTGGCGCATTGGAAATTGCAATATTTATGGATTGTATCAATGCAGGATTTATACCAAAGACCATTAATCATACTGATGCAATCATTGAAGATTATAGACCTTTAAATGAACACTTAAACTCTAAAGAGGGAATATTTATGTTCAACTATTTCGGATTTGGAGGCAATAACACCTCCTTGATTTTAAAAAAGAGTTAATATGGAATTATACATACAAGCATTTAGCGACTACTATGCAAACAATGAAAACATAGAGTTAAAAAAAGAGCTAAAAAAGAGCTACAAGGTTGATATTAGACGTAAAGATAATTTCATTTTTGCAGGAATGCTTGCAGCATTACGATTAAAAGAGAAAGTCTCTATTGCAAAAAGTGATGAACTCTACTTAACAAGCGGTTATGGAAATATAGATATTTTAGCAAAAATGAATAATTATGTTTTAGAAGAGAAAGAACCTATTAAGCTCTTTGACTTTATAAATATTCTTGGAAATACTACAAATTTCTATATCGCTAAAGAGCTAGGAATTGAGGCAAAAAGTATATTTCAAATTTCTGATAATTTTACCTATTTTAACTCACTTATCTCTATCTATGCATCAATATCTACACGAAATAATGATGCAGTTTTTGGGGCAATAGACATTGTACCTGCAGATCAAGAGGTTTTAAAAAGAGTAGCAGGTATCACAAACGAGACACCAATTTGTACCAATGTCTCTTTTCAAAAACTCTCAAAAAATCCAAAAAATGCACTCTGTAAATTAGAATTTGACACACAATTCTACTCTTTAGAAAGTATAAAAGAGATAATCAAAAAAGAGGATCTCACTCTTAGAGTATCTTATAGATGTAATGAACTTAATGGTCAAAAGGGAACCTGTTATTTTGAAACAGAAGCGAGTTCTATTGTTAATAATGCGATTTTGTCAAAAGAACCTACTCTCTTTATTGAAGCTTATGAAAATCGTTATAAAATACTCAAAATAACACCGCTATAAAAGAGTTATTTTTAACTCTTCTTTAAATGGAATTACACTATAATAAATAAATAATTAATATTTGGAGTTTTCATGAAAGAAGTCGATGTCTTTATTATAGGTGCAGGTCCAGCAGGCTCAATAGCAGGTGCAAAACTTGTTCAAGATGGATATAGTGTAAAAATTGTAGATAAACAGAAGTTTCCCCGTTTTGTTATAGGTGAATCACTCCTGCCCCGTTGTAATGAACTTCTTGAAGATGCCAATATGTTAGATGCAGTTCAAAAAGCCGGCTTTCAAGTCAAAAAAGGTGCTGTTTTTACAAACAATGAAGGAGAAGAAGTCGCTTTAGATTTTTCTCAAAACCTAGGTCAAAAATGGGGAACATCATTCCAAGTAAAACGTGAAGAGTTTGATAAAATCCTTATTGATGATGCCCAAGAGAAAGGATGTGATGTTGAGTATGAAGTAGGTGTGACTGCTTATGATGAAGTTGAAAATATCATCACTACTGAAGATAAAGATGGCAACATTACAAAATATAAAACAAAAAAAGTTTTAGATGCTTCAGGCTACGGAAGAGTACTCCCTCGTCTTCTTAATTTAGAAGCTGATTCATCACTTGCTCTTCGTCGTGCAACATTTGCCAGGGTCAAAGGCGATATACGACCAGAGGGTGAAACATATGGATATATCTTCATCAGTGTCGTTGGTGATAATGATGCTTGGATATGGAATATACCTTTTTCAGATGGCACTACAAGTGTCGGTGTAGTATGTACAGAAGAGTATTTTGATAGTTTCAACATGAGTGATGAAGAGTTTTGGGAACATATCATAAATATAACAGACTATACACGTGAAAGATATAAAAATGCAAAAAGAACAGTAGATGTTGGTTCATTAAGTGGTTACTCTGTTGCAGTGACAAAACTATTTGACACAAACTACATTTTAACAGGAAATGCTTCTGAATTTTTAGATCCAGTATTTTCTTCAGGTGTTACACTCGCTCTAGAGTCTGGTGCAAAAGCAGCTGAACTTGTTTCAAGAGAGCTCAAAGGTGAAAAAATTGACTATAAAGAGGAGTATGAAGAGTATATGATGCTTGGTATCAATGTATTCCGTGACTATGTAACAACATGGTATGATGGAACACTTCAAACTATCCTCTTTTCAGATAAAAAGAATGAAGAGATTACAAAAAAAATTATCTCAATTTTAAGTGGTTATGTATGGGATAAGAACAATAGTTTTGTAACATCTTCTTCTTATGCACTTGAAAAAACATATGAGATGTTAAAATAATGCATTTTCGTAAACTTTTTCTATCTCTCTTATACTCTGTAACACTTTTTGCACAGAGCTATAACTTTTCAGAGTTACGATATAGTGATGCACTCAATCGTTACTCTCAATTAGATGGTAGAATAGAGTTTACACAAGATGGTCTCAATATCCTCTATCCTAAACAGAAAAAAGAACTCGAGTATAATGGCCAAGATGTTATTATTAAAGAGGGGAAAAAAGAGTTAGATCTTCCTTCTCAACAAAAACAGTATATGATGCAATATTTTGAAATTTTAAAGATGCTTCACGCAGGTGATGAAGCTGAATTACGTGACGAGTTTACAATTCAAAAAGAGCACTATAAAACAGTTCTCTATCCTATTGGAAATTTAAAATATTACATTAAATCTATTGAACTAACAAAAGAAAAAGGGCTTTTAAACTATGTGAAACTCTTTTTAAAAAATAATGACACTATTACCATACATATTGAAAAATGAAATATAGTAATTATTTAATATTTATTCTACTTTTAATAAGTGGGGTTTTTTTAAAGAGTCATATAGAAATTTCTACAAATTTACTCTCACTTTTTGCTTCAAAAGAGAGTCTTCAACGATTAGATATAGCCAATAAACTTGGCTACTCAAAAGAGATGCTAATTGCCGTAAAAGGTTTTTCTAAAAACTCTAGAGCTGAAGTAAAAGAGATTGTTAAAAAGCTCAACAAACTCAAAGAGATAAACTCAATCACCTACTCTCTCACTCCAACTAAAGAGATTCAAAATTATTATAGAGAAAACTATACACTTCTTGCTGATTTTAATAGTTCAAAATTAACAAGAGCAGATGTAAAAGAGAGATTAGAAAAACTCTACAATCAACAATTAAATGCACTCTTTTATACACCTGTAAACAAAAGTGACCCTCTCTCTTTGTTTAAACTTCCATTATCCAATAAAGGGGCAAAAGAGTATAGAAACAACCTATTAACTCTTGGCAATTATGGTTATCTTATACGCGTAGAAAGTAATGTTAGTGCTTCAGATGTAAACAGTGCAAAACAGCTCTATAAAAAGGTTCATCAAATCTTTAAAGCCTATCCAAATGTAGTGGCATTTGCACCTTTTTTCTATACAGTTGAGAATTCAGCAGCAATCCAATCTGATGTACAATATATAGTCATCCTCTCAACAATACTCCTCCTTTTACTTTACTATATGCTTATAAAGAACATCAAACTATTAACACAAACAGTCATTGCACTTGCATCTTCTATGCTCTTTGCCACACTTATATGTACAACACTCTTTTCAAATTTCAACATCTTGTCATTAGCATTTGGAATGAGTCTGACTGCTGTAAGTATAGACTATCTTCTTCACTACTATTTTCATAATTTTTATCAGACAAAAGAGAAGATAGATAAAGATGTTCTCTATGGATTTTTAACAACTGTCAGTGCTTTTGGGATTTTTATATTTATCCCGATTCCATTAATTTCTCAAATAAGTCTCTTTAGTGTCTTATCACTCTCTTTTGCATATCTTCTTTTTACTTTTATCTTTCCATACTTAAATATAGCAGCCTATGTAGGTAAAAGTTCAGATACAAAGCGACAACGCTTCTCTCTTTCAAGTAAAGCAATTTTTGCTATCTCTATTCTACTCTTTATCTATACTGCATTTCATTTTAAACTTGATTCAAATTTAAGAAATTTAGATTACCAAAACAAAGGTTTACAAACTGCTCAAAAACTGTTTCAAAATGCTAATAAGAAAAAACTTACACCTGTTATTGTTGAAGGAAAAAACGATAAAGAGCTTATAGACAATCTTACTCTATTAGAGAAGAAAGCTCCGGCTACCATTTCATTAGCCTCTTTTGTTTTATCTTCACAAACATGTCATAAAAAATTAAAAACACTACAAGAATACAACTTCCAAAAAGTCAACAAATTCATTAATGAAGAAGCAAATAAAATTGGTTTTAAAAAGAATTATTTCCAAGATGCTTACACTTTCGCTCAAAAACCACAAAACTGTAAAATACCTTCTTTAGCAATCTTTCAATCACTTTCACTCCCTTATTATGCAACAAAAGAGAAGGTTTACACTATCGCTTTAGTTCCAAATACACAAACTATAGAGTCACTTAAATTTGTCAAGCAGATAAATGTAAAAGAGATGTTTAAAAAATCCACAAATATGATGTATGAGAATCTACTTCTTTTTGGAAGTATTGTTTTGGTTGTTATCTTTTTTCTTGTCTATATAAGTGTGAAAGAGAGATTCTTATTTGCACTTAACTATATTTTATTTCCAACTGCAGTTACAATGGCGCTCATTTCGAGCTTTGAAGCAATTAATCTTATGCACCTCTTTTCACTTATCATTTTAATAGCTATCGGTATAGATTATGGTATATATATGAGTAACTCAAAAACACATCAAGATACCATGATTGCTATCAAATACTCACTTTTGAGTACATTTGGAGCCTTTGGAGTACTTGTTTTTAGTACTATTACAGCCCTCAACTCCATAGGTTTAGTCATAACAGTTGGATGTGGTGCAATATTTATTTTAATAAAGGTAATGCGATGACTTTTGAGTATATTGATTCCCAAAATAAAAAAAACAGAGTACTACTTGATAACAACTATCAAGCTACAGATAAGTGGGAGAGTATATTAACCACTACAAAACTGGAATTTATACAAAAATTTATACCCGCTTTTAAAAGTCAACAAAAGATTGTACTCTTTGATGCAAATCATAAACAACTTTTACAATTTTATACTCAAAATGATATTAATAATCTCCAAGGAGTAGAAAAACTCTCAAATCAAATAAAACTACTCTTTTTTACCTCAGGAAGTAGTGGATTTCCAGTAGGTGCATTTAAAAGCATTCAAAATCTAGAGAGTGAAGTTGCCGCTCTTAAAAAGATAGTGAGCAAAAGAGCTATAAAAAAAGTAGTTGTTACTGTTCCTTTTATCCATATCTATGGAGTATTGGCTGGTCTTCTTTTACCACTTAGTCTTGGAGATGTGAACTTGGTTGTTAAAGAAGATTTTTTACCCTATGAACTTCTAGAAGAGGTTAAAGATGAAGATACTTTAGTAGTTACTACACCTGTCTTCATTAAAGCACTCGCTAAAGTCTCTACAGAATTATCACTCAAAAATGCTCTTTTTATCTCCTCTACTGGTCCTCTTTCTCCTGAAGATATAGAGAGTTTTACTACAAAGTATGAAACAGACATCATGCAGATATTTGGCTCTACAGAGACAGGAGGCATTGCCTACAAATTCAACCAAGATGAGAGATGGAAACCACTGGAGAGTGTTCATATAAAAAGCAAAGATGAAAAGCTCAATATCTCATCTGATTTTGTCTCCCCATTCCTACTAAAAGAGAAGATTGAAACGCTCCATCAACCCTATCAAACAGAGGATGTTGTAGAGATTGAAGAGGATGGATTTAAACTCCTTGGAAGAAGCAATAAACTGATTAAAATTGCAGGTAAAAGAATATCTGCACTTCAAATAGAAAAAATCTTAGAAGAAATTCCGGAGATAAATAGATGTATAGTTGAACTTATTTATAAAAAAGAGCTCTTAAGAAGTGAACAAATCCTCATAACAATAGAGGCAACAAATAGAGTACAAAAGAGGGTTTTAAAAGAGAAGATAAGCCAATACTATGGTATTATTACAATACCATTTAATCTCAAATATGTAGATAAGATTAACTACTCTTCAATGGGTAAAAAAGTAATATTTTAAAATGACAAAGGATAGATAGATGATACAAGTAGATGATGTAAAACAGAAGATTATAACTGGTTTAAATCTTGAAGATATTGAAGTTGATGAAATTGAAGATGATATGGCACTTTTTGGCGATGATGGTTTAGGACTTGACTCTGTTGATGCTATTGAATTAACACTTGTACTTGAAAAAGAGTTTGGTGTAAAAATTACAAATATGGCTGAAGCGCAAAATATTTTTGCTTCTGCTGCCTCTTTAACAAAATATATAAATGAAGAGAAAAGTAAATAGTGATGACTAAGCTTAAACTACCACACATTGCACCTGTTAGATTTGCAAATTTTGTAATAGAAAAAGATGATAAAAAAGCAAGAACGACTTTAGAATTTCCTCAAATTCCATCTTTAGCAATGCTAGTTGAAGCTGCAGCACAGAGTAGTGCTGCTTTTAGAAAAAATGACAAAGAGAGTGCATATCTTGTCTCCCTTAAAGGTATAAAACTTTTACAACAACCTAGTTCAATGAGCTTAGAGGCTGTTATAGAAGATCAACATCAATTAGATAAAATGAGATATGTAGGTTTTGAAATTTTTGAGCAGAACAGACTTATTGCCAATGGTACTTTGGTTATAGCAGTGCAATAATGTACGATACTATTGTTATTGGTTCAGGAGCCGGAGGACTCTCAGCTGCACTCTGTTTAGCAAAATCTCAACAACGCGTTCTTGTATTGGAACAGCATTATATTCCTGGTGGATGGTCACATACATTTTCACGAGGAGGCGCTAGTTTTACTCCAGGTATACACTATATAGGACTTATGGAAGATGGAGAGTCTTCTTCTAATCTCTATAAAGGTTTAGGTATAGCCAAAGATCTTACTTTTTTCAGAATGAATCCAAAAGGGTTTGAGCACTGTTATATAGGTGATGAACGCTTTGATATACCTGCTGGTGCAGAAAACTTTAAAAATGCACTCACGCAACGATTTCCAAAAGAGAAAAAAGGAATTGAACGCTACTTACAGAGTGTACAAAAAGTTAGCAAAGAGCTCCAACTTATACCAAAAATAGATGGTTTTATAGATGCCATAACAATACCTTGGAGAACAAGACATCTTGGAAAATATGGACTCTTCTCTCTCAAAAAGGTTCTTCAATGGCATATTAAAGATTCTCTTCTTTCAACAATAGTGAATACACAAACAGGGGACCATGGACTTCCTCCTAAACAAGTCCCTTTTGCGTTACATGCTGCTGTTATGGAGCACTACTTAAGTGGTGGTTACTACCCAATGGGTGGTGGTAGCTCTATTGTTAATGCAATGATTAAAAAGATAGAAAATTTTGGATCGGAAGTAAGAGTAAAATCAAAAGTAAAGAGAATCATCATCGAAAAAGATGGTGAAAAATATCTTGCAAAAGGTGTAGAGTTAGAGAGTGGTGAAAAACTTTATGCTAAACAAATTGTATCAAATGCTGATCCTGCTGTAACTTATGAAGAGTTAGTAACACGAAACTATTTAACACCAAAGATGATAAAACAGCTTGACAAAACTATCTACTCATGCAGCTCACTTATCCTCTTTTTACGAGTTGAGATGGATTTGAAAGCTTTAGGCTTGGACTCAGGAAACATATGGATAATACCTCATAAAGATATGGATGAAACCTATCAAGAGATGATGGATGAAAACCTAGATACAAATGAAGAGTTTAATGGAATGTTTATAAGCTGTACAACACTCAAGGATCCAACAAGTTTTGATGGAAAGCACCATACACTTGAAGTTGTTACTTTTATCAATAGAGATGCATTTAAAAAATATAATAATGAAGATAAAAAACGTTCTGCAGAGTACAAAGCATTTAAAGCCCGACTTATGCAAAAAATGATTCAAAAACTCTCAACAGTAATACCCTCGATTCAGGAGCATATTATCTATAAAGAGTTAGCGACACCATTAACAAATGAGGACTTTATAAATGCAACACGAGGAAGTGTTTATGGTACACAAAAAAGTCTCTATCAGATAGGTCCAAATGCATACAAACCAAAAAGTGAGATAAAAAATCTTTATCTTTGTGGTGCAAGTATTTTAGCACATGGTATTACTGGAGCAACTTTTTCAGGAGTAGATACTGCAGCCAATATTTTAGGGACTACACAAGATGAACTTTTAAAGATTGAAGGTGACCAAAAACTCAAAATATATGATGCAGATGACAACTCCAATTATCCTCAATGGTTACAGAACCAAATCAAAACAAAAAAAGGAGAAAAAAATGTTTGATGGACTTTACGAAATTCTTTCAAAAGATGAAAATAGTGCAGTAGTAAAACTCAGTGATAAAAAACATAAAATTTTCAAAGCACACTTTCCTATGCACCCTGTATTACCAGGATTTATCCATTTTGAAATCGTTGCCGAAGCTTTTAATGTAGATGTGACAACTATAAAAAAAGCAAAGTTTATGGCACTTGTTTTGCCAAAGCAAACTCTTAGATATGAGAGAAAAGAGAATAAATTTCGTGTCTATAGAGAAAATGAAGAGGTAGCAAGTTTTACTCTATGAAGATACCGATAGTAGTACCCGTATATAACTCTCCTTATATTAATGAAGTTTTAGATGATTTACATCAGCTCAATTATGAAATAATTGTCGTTGATGATGGTTCAACACCTATGGTCAATTCATCTTTAGAGAGTGTGACCATTTTAAGACATCCACAAAATATGGGTAAAGGTGAAGCAATATTAACTGCTGCAAAATATATTCAACAAAAGGGGTATAGCTCTTTTGTCACATTTGACGGAGATAAGCAACATCTCAGTTCAGAGATAGCAAAACTCTTAGCGGCATATAAAGAAAATAGCATTATTATAGGAAATCGTGATTTTAATAGTGAAAATGTACCAAACAGTTCTAAATTTGGAAGAAAATTTAGCAATTTTTGGGTATTTTTAGAGACTTTCAAATCACTTGGTGATACACAAAGTGGACTGAGAATCTACCCTACTTCTATAATAGAACTTAATATTAAAAACAGACGTTTTGATTTTGAGATAGAGGTCTTAGCACTACATGCTTACAAAGGTGGAGATATAATAGATGTAGATGTTGCATGTTACTACCCACCCCAAGAGGAACGAGTATCTCATTTTGACAAAGTCAAAGATAATATTCGCTTAACAAAAATACATACGAGACTTATGATTGAACGATATTTATTTTTACGAGGATGGTTATGGGAATAAAACAATATGGTAATGCGTTAGGACATAAAATAATTTTAAAGATTTACACTATTTTAGGGTATAGAGTAGTCTCATTTATCTTAAATTTTGTAGCATTTTATTATGCTCTTTTTACCCCATCTGTTCGAAAATCTTTAAAAAGTTTTTATCAGCATTTAGGAAAAGAGCTCACTTTTCCACTTTATTATAAACACATAAAATCTTTTGCACACTCAATTTTTGATAGATTTGTTTCACGCATTCGACCTGAGGAGTTACAGTTTGAACGAGAAAATCGTGAAGTTTTTATGGGACTGCAAGAGGGAGGAATTGTACTTCTCTCTCATGTAGGCGGATGGGCAACAGCTGCACATTCACTCAAAGCAGAGATACCTCCGATGCATATCGTTATGAGAGAGTCACAACAAGAGAAGATAAAAAGGGTAGAGAGAGAAAATCACCGCGACAATGAAGCAAGTGTAAAGATTATAGATCTCAATGAAGGCGCAATAGCTGCAAATATTCAAATTGCCAATGCGCTTATGGCACACGAGGTTATCGCAATGATGGCAGATCGAGTACTTGATGAGAAAAAACGCATAGAAGTTGACTTTTTAGGATCAAAGGTTTTTATAAACAAAAATCCTTTTGAAATTGCATATCGTTTCAAAAAAAAATTACTTGCAACCTTTGTAATCAATGTAGGTTTAGCAAAATATAAACTCATCTTTAAAGAGATAGATGTTAAAAACAAAAGTTTAAATGAAGTTGCTCAAGAATATATGAATATTCTTGAGGATATAATAAAAATCTATCCAAATCAATGGTATAATTTTTACGATTTTTTTAATCACAATAAATAGAGGATAATAGATGTTAATTAACAATAGAGTCATTTCGTATGAAAATTTCTTACACGATAGCAGTGTAAAACTAGATGATAGTCAAGAATTTATTGATTTTATTAATGCTGGACACGATTTCTTAATAGAAAATATTTCAGCAGGTCGACCAATATATGGTGTTACAACAGGGTATGGTGAAGCTGGACAGAACTACGCAGCATTCGAAGAGGCACAAGAGCTACAAAAAAATCTCTTTAGTTTTCATGGCTGTGGTGTTGGAGCAGTTCTATCACCAGAAGTTTCACGTATTATGGTTACTATTCGTATGATTAGTTTAGCAAAAGGGAAAAGTGGAATTAGCTATGATCTTCTCAAACGTTTTGAGATGCTTTTAGAGAAGAGACTCTATCCTGTAATTCCGTCTCAAGGTTCTGTTGGTGCTAGTGGAGATCTCACGCCACTCTCTTATATTGCTGCTGTAATCGCTGGGGAGAGAGAGGTCTATTATAATGGTGAAATCTGCTCAACAGAAGAGGTGTATAAAGAGTTAGGTATCCAACCATATACTTTCAAACCAAAAGAGGCACTTGGTATTATGAACGGTACAGCCGCTATGAGCGCTATCTCAATAGATGCTATCCATAAATTTGAAACTATCCTCTCTACAATGGAATCATTTATTGCCTCTATATTTGAACTTCTATTATGTGATACAACACCATTAGAACCTTTTGTTCACGAGTCAAAACCTTTTGATGGACAAAAAAAGTGTGCTGCTAATATCTTGGCAAAATGTGAAAATTCACAACTAACACACGAGGCATTTGGTCGTTATGATCAATTTCATCTTGAAGCAGAACAAAATATTCAAGACAGATACTCCATCCGTTGTGCTCCACAAGTTTTAGGTGTCGTCCATGAAAACCTTACAATGGCTAAAAAATGGATAGAGACTGAGATAAATGGAGTGAATGATAACCCACTTATCGACCATATAGGACGAAAGATATACACATCAGGAAATTTCTATGGTGGATTTGTCTGTCACGCGATGGATACTATGCGTATCTGTGTTGGAAATGTAGCCGATCTTTTAGATAAAGAGTTTGGGCTCTTAGTAGATCATAAGTTCAACAAGGGCTTAGGTGAGTCATTAAAACTGAACAAAAAATCAACACACCATGGTTTTAAAGCAATGCAAATTACGCTCAGTTCACTTACTGCAGATGTCATTATGAATACAGTTCCTGCATCTCTTAACTCACGTCCGACAGAGTCATTTAATCAAGATAAAGTAAGTATGGGAACAACAGCAGCACTCCATTTTGCGGCACAACTTCCAGATTTAACAAATATGCTTAGTATTGCCATTATTGGTATGGCACAAGCTGTTGATCTTCGTGGAAAAGAGAAATGTTCTAACTTTTTACAAGAGAACTATGAGAAAGTCAGAGCAGTAGTTGAAGCATTAGAGTATGACAGACGTATGGATTTAGATATTAAAGCTATTAATAAAATGATACTTGATGGAGCTTTTGTATAATGAGTGAACTAAAAAAAGTTTTAGTGACTGGTGCAACAGGTGCTATAGGTGAAGCTTGTGCAAGATATTTTCACAATAATGACTACTTTGTCTACATTCATTATAGAAGTAACAAAGAGAAGGCTCAAGAGCTTTCTGCCCAACTTCCAAACTCTGAAATTTTAGGTTTTGATATAGCTGACAAAGAAGCCGTAAGAGATGCTTTAGACTCTTTAGAGTTAGATGTTGTTGTAAATAATGCAGGTATTACAAGAGACAACCTCTTTTTCTTTATGGATGATAAAGAGTGGAATGATGTTATAGATACTTCAGTAAATGGTACATACTATGTAACCAAAGCTATACTCAAAAATATGATAGCAAACAAAAAAGGTTCTATCATTAATGTAGCCTCTGTTTCAGGTCTTGTAGGAAATGCAGGACAGACAAACTACTCTGCAGCCAAAGGTGCGATGATAGCATTTACAAAAGCACTCTCTGCAGAGGTCGCACGTTATAAAATACGTGTAAATGCTGTTGCTCCAGGGCTTATTGAGTCTGAAATGACAAAAGATTTACCACTCAAAGAGATGAAAAAAGCAATTCCTCTTAAACGTATTGGTAAACCCGAAGATGTTGCTGAAACAGTCTTCTTTTTAGGAGATAAAGCTGCTTATATAACAGGTGAAACGATCAATATAAGTGGTGGAATGGTACGATGAAAATTGCCATAATAGGAGGAGGTTTGAGTGGCTTACTCTGTGCTGTAATGCTCGAGCAACAAGGCTATTCTCCGACTATTTATGAACGTTTACCAAAGATTGGAGGAGTTTTAGACTCTTTTAAGCGTAAAAAAATTCTTTTCGATATTGGTTTTCACTACTCCGGCGCATTAGCCAAAGGAGATTACCTTTATAACTCTATGCAAAAAATCGACCTCTTAAATAAACTCTCTTTTGAGAGCTATCCAGCTAGTTTCGATAGACTCTTTATTGACAATGAAGAGTTTGAAATTCCAAATAGTTCTAAAGAGTTTAAAGAGCAGCTACAAAAACGATTTCCAAAAGAAGCTCAAAACATAGAAAAATTTTTTCAAAAGTGTTATGAAGCGAGTACTATTAGCTCAAAAGTAGAAAATTTTGTAACGATTGACAGTAGAAGTCTCAAAGATGTTTTAGTAGATATAAAAGATACTACTCTACGAAAAATATTTCTTCATTTTACTATCTTTTATGCATCTGCTTTTTATGAAGAGGCCTCTTTTGATTTTTATGCAAAGATATTTATCAATATGCTTGATGGAACAAGAAAAGTTGAAGGTGGTGGTGGTGCCATTATAGATGGGCTACAATCACTACTCAAAAGAACAACTATTTATAAACGCTCTAAAGTAACAAAACTTTTTCAAAATGAAGATGGTATCACTGCTTTAGAGTCTAATGGTGAAGTAAAAGAGTATGATAGTGTCATCTCAACACTCCACCCTAAAAAAACACTTGCTATTTTAGAAAATTTAGATAAAAAACAGAGACGTTATAAAAAACATATAGATGAATTAGAAGAGTCACCGTCATTCTTCTCTATCTTTTGTCTTATTGATGCCAAAATAGAACAAAATCTCTATTTTTATGAAGATGAGTTTATCTCTGTACTCCCTTCACGCGAATATGAAGGAAAAACAGTAGCTACAATTCTTGCAGGTAGCGATTATAAAAGTTATGCACAACTCTCTAAAGATGAGTATAAAATTAAAAAAGAGCAGGAGTGTGCTTACCATTTAGAGAGAGTAAAGCAGATCTATGACTTTGGAGATATAGAAGTTATTGACAGCTCTACACCTAGGACAAAACAGCACTATTCTAATGGATGTGATGGTAGTATTTATGGTATTATGTGCTCGGCAAAACAGAAAAGCCTCTCTGTTGTAATGCCACGTACTCGTATTGATAAACTCTACTTTGCCGGAGAAAATATTTTAGCTCCTGGCTTAATTGGTGCCTTTTTAGGAGCAGAAATTTTAATGAACTATTTTAAAACGAAGGAGAATATATGAGAAGAGTTGTAATTACAGGTGTTGGATTAAATTCGCCATTAGGAAACTCTTATGAAGAGCTTTATGAAAGCTTGAAAAATTCAGAGTGTGGTATTGAGTATATCAAAGAGTGGGATGATATAGCAAACTTAAATACAAAAGTTGCAGGTATTGTCAAAGATGTTGACCTAAAATCTATTCCACGAAAATTTCGTCGCTCAATGGGAAGGGTCGCACAACTCAGTGCTATCTCAACATCACAGGCGATTGAAGATGCTGGTCTCACGCAAGAGCAGTTAAGCTCTAAGAAGTGTGGTTTGGCTTTTGGTTCCACTATGGGTGGAAATGAGACAATGTTTGAATATGTTCCAGAAGTTAAAGAAAATATGAGCTTTCGAGGACAAAACTCAATGGCCTTTTTAAAGATGATGAGTCACACAGTCGCTGCAAACCTAGCACAAATGTTTAGCATAAAAGGACGTAATATTCCGACATGTTCAGCTTGTACTTCCTCTTCTCAAGCAGTTGGAGCAGGCTATGAAAGTATCAAGTATGGTATGAGCGATATGATGATTTGTGGTGGTAGTGAAGAGCACCATTATCTATCTGCAGGTGTTTTTGATGTTATGGCTGCAGCAACTTCTAAATATAATGACACACCAAAAGAGGCATCTCGTCCCTTTGATGAGAGTCGAGATGGACTTGTTGTCAGTGAAGGAAGTGGTGCATTGGTTTTAGAAGAGTTGGAGCATGCTCTTGCTCGTGGAGCTAAAATTTATGGAGAGATCATAGGCTATGCAACAAGTTGTGATGGTTCGCATATTACAACACCTTCAAAAGAGGGAATGGAGCATGTAATGCGAAGCTCTCTTGAAGATGCAAATATAGAACCTGAAGTGGTTGAGTATGTCAATGCTCACGCAACAGCAACTGCTCGTGGAGATATAGCTGAGTCTCACGCAACACATGCTGTTTTTGGTTCACAAACACCTGTAAGTAGTACAAAAGGTCATATGGGACACCTCTTAGGTGGCTGTGGAGCAGTTGAGAGTATCATCTGTCTCATTGCTTTAAATAAATCTTTTTTACCACGAACACTTAACTTTAAAAAGTTAGATCCGGAATGTGCAGAGATTAATGTTTTAGATCAAAATGTTGAAAAAGAGAGTGATATTGTAATGAGTAACAATTTTGCATTTGGTGGTATCAATACTTCTCTAATTTTTAAAAAATATAAAAATTAATATGCATGATATTATATTTGTAAATCCCCCTTATGAGCAGGTTTCAGAGGGGACTGACTATTTAAAACATATCACCAACAGGTCTCCTTCAATTGGTCTCCTCCTCCTTGCTGCAAAAGCAAGGGAAATCGGCTATAATCCAAAAATAATAGAAGGTGATTTAGAGGGGCTCTCTCCTGAAAAAATTGCACAGATCATCTTAGATGAAAAACCAAAATTTCTAGGATTGACCCTCTTTACCGTTGGTGTTTTTAATGCATCTATCATTGCTAGAATTGTACGCCAAAAAAACCCTGATATTGTTATTTTAGTAGGGGGACCACATATCTCCTCTATGGGCTATGAAACAATGGTAAAATTCCCTGAATTTGATGTAAGTGTAATCCATGAAGGTGAACTTATTTTAGAGAACCTTCTTAGAAATATAGAGAATGGGGATTCACTCAGTGAAGTAAATGGAATTATGTACAGAGATGAAACAGGAGCCATTCGAAGAACTTCTCCTCCACCAAATATAGAAGATTTAGATTCACTTCCAAGACCTGCGTGGGACTTACTTCCCAATTTTCCAGAAGCCTACCTTCCTGCAATTTACGACTATCCAAGAGCACCTGTTGCAACATATTCAGCCTCAAGAGGATGCCCTTTTCTTTGTGAATTTTGTGATACATCTACTTTTGGTGGAAAGATTCGTTACAACTCACCACAACATGTTTATGATATTATGAAACATCTCAGTCAAGAGTATGGTATAAAACACCTCCAGTTTGTAGATGACCTCTTTGTTGCACATAACCAACGTGTTCAAGAGTTTAGTAAACTCTTAATTGCAAATCCAATAGATATGACATGGAGTTGTACTGCTCGTGTCAATACCGTAAAACCTGACACACTAAAACTAATGAAAAAGGCAGGTTGTTGGGAGATTAGTTTTGGGCTTGAAAGTGGTTCTGACTTTCTTCTTGATGAAATGAAAAAGTCTCAAAAGGTCTCAACTGCCGTCAATGCAGTAAAATGGACACATGAAGCTGGCATAAGGGTTAAAGGTCTTTTTATGCTTGGTTATCCAGGCGAAACAAAAGAGACAATTCAATTAACAAAAGAGTTTGTACAGAGTGTACCACTTACAACAATGAACCTCTCTAAGTTTACACCATATCCAGGCTCTCCAATCTACAAAAAACTTTATGGAACATCTATTAGAGAAGAGGATTGGGAACGTTTAAATGGGATGAACTTTGTCTATCAAGCAGAAGGTTTTAGCGAAGAAGAGCTCGATAAAGAGTATAAAGAGATTATAAAATCTTTTTATAAACGTCCTCAAATTTTATGGTATTACACCAAAATGTCACTTGCTAACTTGACGCACTTGAGTAGATTGTCAAAATTCTTTTTGGGATTTTTAAAGACAAAGATTATCCTAAAGAGTTGAACTTTTAAGATAAAATATATTATAATATAAAAAATTTCTAGATAGCAAGGGAAAAGTTTGGCAACACAAGAAGAAGTATATGAAAAAGTTAAATCTGTTTTAGTTGAAGAGTTTGAAGTTGAAGAGGATGCGATAACTATGGAAGCAAATCTCTTTACAGATTTGGATCTTGATAGTTTAGATGCTATCGATTTAATGGTTACATTAGATAAAGAACTTGATATTGAGATAAAAACAGAAGAGATGCAAGATATGCGTACTATTGATGATGTATGTAAATTTGTTCTTTCTTCTGTTGCCGCAAATGAGTAGTTTAATAACACTACTCTTTGCTCCATCTTTTCTCTTTTTTATTCACTACTTTCACTTTAAACAGGTTGTACTTTTTTATATCGCAATTTCTCTATTCTTAGTTCTATATGCTTTTTGGAAGAAGAAAAAACTTGAAGATTTTATAGTTCTCTCTATATATTTATTTTTACTGACGTTTGCCTATTTTTTCGCAAGTATAGCTATAGTAAAATTTATTCCTGTATTTACAAGTATGGCATTTTTCACCCTCTTTGCTCAAGCAGCTCTCTATAAAAAAGAGTTAATCTTAAAATTGACACAGAAATTTTATAAAAAAGAGTTCTCTGATGCTGAGATTGAGTACTTAAAACTAGGTGACTCCTATTGGGCAATCTCTATCTTAATCTATATGATTATTCAGATTATTTTAGCACTTTGGGCAACCGATACTGTTTGGGCTATATATAGTTCTGTTGGCTGGTATATCTATTTTTTACTTATCTTAGGTATTCAAATTATCTATGGAAGACTTTATGCTCTTAAAGTGTCTTCTTAGTCTCTATGCCCTTTGCCTTTTTTGGGGAACTATAGGGCTCTTTGTATTTCCATCTTTGGGAGTATATTTTCTTGTATACCTCTTTGCAAAGTATCCTCAAGACTATTTTCAGTTTCTCTCAGCGATTATCTATAGAATATTTTTCAAACTCTTGCCGGTTGTTGA
>Ga0256843_1000828_pt1 | contig 25437 bp, 25 predicted proteins | sample AlvinellametaG_FD_191572 | JGI IMG/M metagenome (GOLD analysis project Ga0256843, IMG submission 191572) | Pompeii worm associated microbial communities from hydrothermal vent at the East Pacific Rise, Pacific Ocean - Alvinella | ecosystem: Host-associated > Annelida > Integument > Unclassified ... | reverse complement strand
AATAAAATATGTATTATAGAGAATGAAAACATGAAATTAAAAATAGATTTTTCAAACAATAGCTTAAAAATCAAAGAAAAAAAATTAAAAGATTTTTATAAAAAGAACATAAAAAAAGAATTTAGAAGTTTAAAAAAATTCAAAGATTTAATGACGGAATTGATTTCAAATGTAAAAGAGGATATAAATACAATATATAAAGAGAGGATAAAATGATAGAAATAATATTATTTGTTTTTGGGGCTATAATTGGTTCATTTTTGAATGTAGTTATATATAGAATTCCAGAGGGGATTACAATGTCTGGGAGGAGTAGATGTGATAAATGTAAAACGCCTATAAAATTTTATCAAAATATTCCTATAATAACTTGGCTGATACAAAAAGGTAAATGTAAAACTTGTGATAATAAAATAGGTGTTCAAACATTAGTTGTAGAAATATTAACTGCATTTTCTACATTGTGGTTAGGGTATTTAAATAATTATGAAATAATAAACATTATATTTTTAATAAAACTGTTAATAGTATATTCTTTAATAGTATTGTCAATGATAGACAATACATATAAAGCAGTTCCGGATATAATAACAATACCAACTCTAATGCTGTCATTGATATTAATAACAAATGAAAAAAATCTTCCAGAAGGTTTGGGGTTGTTATTCTCAATAATGGGTGGTGTCTATTCTTTAAAAATAATTATGGAATTTCTATTAAAAAAAGAAGCATTGGGTGAAGCAGATATAATAATTTCAGGAATTATGGCAAGTTTATTATTGTCAATAAATAATTATATGTTAGCAATATATATGGCTTCTATAATAATATTAACAGTTTATGTTATAAAAAGATATATTTTAATGCAGAAAAATGATATATATATCCCCTTTATTCCTTACTTATCGCTAGGAACAGCAATAATAATGACATTTCAAAAAGAAATTGCTAATTTTTTATAAAAAACTTGTTTTTTTATATTCTATCTGTTATAATTTCTATGAAAACTTAAAAAACAAAAAAGGACAAAGATGGAAGTCACAGGAAAAACAAAAGTTAGATATGAGTTTGGAACATTAGAAGAACCAACAAGAGGTTATCCTCTATATATTAAAGAGAAAAAAACACAAGTGTTTTTAGATAAGATTAGAAAAAAGCAAGAAGAAGGAAAAAATTATAAGTTTTTCATTGTATATAGAGTGGAATTGATTTCATTTGAATATGAAGGTGAATATTATAATGTAGAGTTCAGAAAAAAAGTGTTAAGTCCAAATAGTGCATTGGCAAGAGAAGTAGCAAAAATTGTTTCAGAAGGTGAAGATGTTGAAAAATACATGGAAGAATACTACAACAAATAATCTAAATTAAGGAGAAGAAATAAAATTCTTTCTCCTTTCTCTCTTTTTTTTATTAAATAAATCAAATATAGAATCCAAATCAGAACAATATGTTTTAAAAGCATATCTAAAAATAGCTGTATTGTCTTGTTGTAATTCAGAAACCCAATCATAATTTAAATAATCACAATTTCCATAAACTAATTCTTCAATAGGATTTAAATAAATATTAGTATTTAAATGTTTGTTTAATAATAACAGTGAGGAAGTTTCTTCAAATAAACACTCCATAGTTCCACCACCGGCAATATCAATATCCTTGCCTAAATTGTTTTTACAAATAAAAGAATATTTCTCTATAAGGTCTTCAATATCTAAATGAAATTCTTCAAATACTTCAATGATACTATATATATCCATATAAAATTCTTCTTGAAGAGAATTTATAATCTTTTTAATATTAGGGATATTAATATCTCCAAGTTCTGTATAATCCAAATTAAAATAATAAATGCCATTTTTATAAAGTTCAAGAACCAATGCATGAATATAAGGCAATATATCAATATTATTATCAATAATGGCTCTCTGATATCCATATTCTTTATCTAATGTATGTATATTTATATTATATTTATTTTTAAGTATTATTAAAGAATATGATATTTCTGGTGGTATGTGATATTTAATAATATAATTTAAAAAATCTTCAATGTGATTTTGGTATTTTTCTTCCATTAAATCTAAAAAATCTAAAATTTCAAACTCTTCTAAATAGATCCATTTAGATATATCTTTGTCAGATAATTTATCTATAAAATAATGCATTTTTTCATATAGAGGAAGATTTTCTCCTATATCAAAAGTTTCATGATTAGTATCAACAATCAAATAAATATTATTTAAATCATTTTTGTTATCTATAAAATAATTTTTTAAATTTTCAATAAGATAATCTTTGTCTTTTTGTAAAAAATGAGTTTGAAAATCAACAAGAATAAAATCTTTCAATGAAGTTCCTTTGATAGAATTTTTGTTCTATTATAAAAAGAAAAAGAGAGATAAGAAATAAGAGAAGAATATAAATGGACAAAAAAAGTCCATTTATTCAATGTTAAATTAGAAAGAATAATTTAAAGAAGCACCAAAGTAATGACCATCTTTTCTGTCATTAGTGGTAGGTGTAGTAATATTGGCAACTTCATAAGAAGTATAAGCATAAGTAGTTTCAAGCTCAACATTATCAAAAACAGTTGTCTTATAATCAACCTCAATAACATGAGTGGTGCTACTATTTGTTGGATTATAAGAAACTCCTGATTTATGATGATAAGAACCAACTGCTAAATCAAGCTCTCCAAAATCAAGGCTTCCTTTTGCTTTTGCCATAAACCCTGTTGTGTCATTAACAGAAGCTTCATCATAACCTGTAAATTGTCCTCCTCCTCTTAAAGAAGTGAAAACTTTACTTGTTTTTTGATTACTTCTATTTGCAGAAGAGTTCCAAGAAGAACCAGAAGAGTTATTACTGAAAGCAATATCAACATCCCAAAATTCATTAATATCATACATTACTTTAGCACCTAATAAAGTAACAGCTTTATCATTTGCCATTCCTCCATTAGTTAAAAAGTAATATTGAAGTCCTAAATTTAAATCGATAGTAAATTTAGATTCAGTTGAAACTGAAAAATCAGCTATACCATTTTCTTGGAAATAACCCCAAGCTTGAACTGGGAATTCTTTTATACCTGCAAAAAGACCTCCTGCAATATAAATTGGAGCAAAATTTCCATTAACATTAACAGTTTTATCAACTGATAAATCAGTGATTTTGTTTTCTCTTAAAATTATACCTCCAAATAAATATGTATTTGGGAGACTATTATTGACAACACTTAACATATCATAACTATTAGGGATAGCAAAATAATTATCAGAATAGATTAAAGGACTATCAAAAACAGTTCTACCCAAAGTAATGATGTTATTTTCATAATGATATTTAACATTTGCCTCAACTAAAGAAGCAGAACTTTTCTTATCTCCTTGAAATGAATATTTTGCATCAAGAGAATCTTGTCCAGCTAATCTTATTTTGAAAGATGTATCTTTTGATAAGTCTCCTTTGACACTAATATCAGCAAAAACTGAAGCAGCACTACTTTCCTTGTCTAAAACATTATAAGTGTGATTATTAACAGTAAAAGCCTTAACACCAACATTTGTAGAATAGTCTAAATTCTTAACCTCAACAGCAGAAGCAGAAGTTGCTAATAAACAAGAAGCTCCTAAAAGAGATAATACAATACTTTTTTTCATAAAAATCCTTATTTTTGTTAAATTTGTATATTATTCTGTATATTATAACAAAAAAATTTAAAACTTTTATCTTTTTTTAACATAGAAAATAATAAATGGGAATATAACATTATTTATAGAATAAAATAGATTAAAAGTGCTTTTTTTTAATATAATATTTTTAACATTATAAATCAGGAAAATAAATGGAATATACTTTTGGCTTTGATATGATGAAATATAAGAACTATAGAAAAAAAGTGCCAATAAAGTGGAGTTCAAAAGAAGTTGTTAACTCACATTTTTTATTGGTTGGGGGTAGTGGTATGGGTAAAACATACACTATCAGGCAAATAGTTAGAGAATTGGCAAAACAAAGTAAAGATTTAAAAATCCATGTTATTGATGTTCATGGAGATATAGATATTGGGGATGACGTAACTTCAACAGTAAATTTTTCAGAAACAGCAGAATATGGATTAAGTCCTTTAAATATTTCGGAAGATTTAGATTTTGGTGGTGTGAGAAAAAGAATAAGACAATTCATATCAATGTTAAATAGAACTTCTAGAAAATTAGGTGAAATACAAGAGAATGTTTTAAGTAATTTGTTATATGATTTATATAAAGCAAATGGTTTTTTACCAGAAGATCCTAAAACTTGGTCTTTAAATTATGACCCTAGACCATATTCAAAATATAAGAAAAAATATCCAAGTGTTAAAGATTTAAAAACATTTACAGAATATAAACTGAAACAAATGATGTTTGGGACAGGGGCAAAAGCATTGCATGATTTTGAGAATGTAGTTAAATCAGTTAAGAGTATGAATTTAAAAATAAAACAAAAAGAAAAAAATAAATTTGATGAAGAAAAACAAAATAAATTACAAGAACAACTAACAAAATTAAAAGAAACAGCTATTGCTTCTTATTCTAGTGGGTTAAGTGCTATGGAAAATGGAACAGAATTAAATGAAATGATAAGATATAAAAATGTTGATACAGTTCAGAGTATTTTTATTAGAATAACAAATTTAGAAGAAACTGGTATTTTTAAACCTAAAAAACCTAATTTTGATGAAAATAAACCTGTTCAAAGATATGTTATAAAATCATTGAATGACAGTGAACAAAAAATGTTTGTTGATGTTCTTCTTGAAGAATTATTTATGAAAGCAAAAGAACAAGGAGAAAGTAAAGAATTAAAACATCTTGTTGTTGTGGATGAAGCTCATAAATTCACATCAGAAGAAGCAGAACATATTATGAACTTAATTGCAAAAGAAGCAAGAAAGTTTGGATTTGGTATGATGTGGAGTTCTCAATCATTTAGTCATTTTGGTGAAGATATTATATCAAACACTTCAACTAAAATAATACTTGGTATTGATGAAATGTTTAGAGCAGCTTCTGCCAAAAAATTACAAATAAAAGAACAAAGATTTAAAAGAATACAACCACATAAAACAGCAATTGTTCAAATAAAGAAAAAAGGTGCATTAGATAATGAATTTATAGATGTTATGTATGAAGATTGATACCTCAAATTTGAGGTATTATTATTGTTAAAAATAAATAAAAAGTTTTATATTTTGGGCTTAACAAAATAAATATATTGAGAATAATCTCCAACCTCAAAATAATTTTTACCTAATTTTTTTTCAAAATCATCTAATTTATTATTTAAATTTACGTCATAATAGCCATAACCATATCGATATGGTCGAGGTTTATCATCATAAGTCCCTAGCGCAGTAGATAATTTTTCAACATTAAAAAATCTTTTAACAGCTTTATCATTTCCAAAAAAGACTTCAACGCAACCATTTTTCATTCCAAAAGTAGTGTCCATTTTTCTAATAAATGAATTTTGGCTTTCCTCAGAAAAAAACTTAATACCAATTAACACTAATACACCTAGAAATAAACTAAGAGATATAATTAAAGTAAGTTTGTTTTTTTTAATAAAATCAATCATTTTTTATTTCCTTTAAATCTTTTTCAATAATATCTATTTTTGTTTTAAGAGCATTATTTTTAACAATAAGAACTCCATTAAAAAACAATGACAACATTAATAAAATAATAATAATAGCTATATAACCCATATGTTTATTCTCCTTTTTTTGTTTGAGTTAAAATTTCTCTAAATATTTTAAATTCATCAACATGAATAAGAGAAATTGTATTGTTAATAGAAACCTCTATAAATTCTAATGAAGGGAAATCTATTGTGCAATTTGTCTTGTCAAATTCATAAGTAGATAATTTAACTATTTTAAAACTGTCTAAATCAGAATCTAAAAAATCAAGATTATATCTAAATTCTTCATTTAAGATTTCAATACTTTTCTTTGCTCTTGTAATAGCAACATAGAGAAGGTTCAATTCTTCTTTAATAACAGTTTCATTTCTGATATTTAAAATAGTTGTTCCATTAGGTAAAGCACCAACAGGGTCAAATCCAATAACAGAAATGCTATCGCTTATTTTTGGAAGTATAACAACTTTGTCATACTCTAAACCCTTTGCCTTATGTATAGTTGATAAGTAAGTAGGATTTGGTCTTGCATTGACAAAAAATTTATTTTTATTAAATTTTTCTATTGTAAAGAAAAACTTTTTAAGAGAAATGTCAGATTTATGAAGAAATTTTAATAAATTTATTGCTGATAATATTTCCTGGTCTTTTTCAGCTAATGCAAATTCCTTAAGTTCATTGATAGAGGAAAATTCTTTAAAAAGTTTGCTTTTAACTTTTGAAAATTCTTTATTAAAGATATAGTTAATATCATAGAAAAACTCTTTTAATTCTAATGAAATTCCTCCTAATAATAAAAAGAATTTACCAATGGAAGCTAACTCATATGCACTCAAAAAAACTTGTGCATTTGACCTTCCTAAAAATAAAATATCTTTAATGTCTTTGTCATTAGAATAGTCTGCAACGCCTTTTATTTCAACATTTCTATGCCTTAAGACAATATTTGCAAGATTTTCTATTTCAGAACCACTTTCAAATCTAAAAGAGTTTGTTAAATTTTTAATTGTAATGTCAGAAATATTATTTTCTTTCAAATAAAGTAATAAATTTATATTATTAATAAAAGCATAAATAGATTGATTGTCATCACCAACACAAATAATTTTTTTCTTTTTCTTTAATAATACAATGATTAAATTAATCATAATTGGATTTAAATCCTGTGCCTCATCAACAAGTAAGACTTCAAAATCTTCAAAATCAAAATCTTCCATATTATCAATAAAATATTTCATATAAGAATTATGAGTATAAAAAGTGGTTTTATCATTTATAATTCCATTATAAAGTTCTTCAACCTTTTTTAATATAGAAAGAACATAATCCTTTCTTTCATGCATTTTTAATTCAAATTTTTCTTTTTTGGAAATATTTTTAATTTTTTTAATAAAATCTTTCATTTTAAGTTGCTGTATTGTATATATATTAAACCATTTGATTATTGAATAGATTTCAAAAGATTTTTCTTCTGGGAAAAAATCAGAAACAATGTCAAAACTTAATTTATTGACAAGATTTTGATTTTTGAAAAAATCAGAAGTATATTTTTTTGAAAAAGCATGAAATGTATTAGGAGAAACATTATTCAATCTTAATTTTTGTGATTTTTCAGAAAAACTTTGAACGATTTTATTATTAAAAGATAGATATTTAAATTGAATATTTTGATGGTTGATTATATATTCAATCAAAGTTGTTGTTTTTCCAGTTCCAGCTAATGCCTGTATTAAAAGAATTAAAAAATCTTCAGGTGAGAGGTCTACAATATTATTTTGTTCAACAGTTAAATTCATCTAAATCCTAAATCAAATTGTATTTTTTGTGTATTTTATCATAAAAAAATAAAAAAGTGAAGTAGAATGCGTGATATTTATTAATTTAGTTTTTTTTGTTTAAAAAAACAATATAATAAATTAAATTTAAAATTAAAAGGGAATTGAATGAAAAAGTCATTAATTGTAGCTAGTATGATAGGTGTTTCATTATTATTAGGAACAAACGTAAGTGCAAAAGAAGATAGTGTTAAAAAAGTAGAAATAAAAAAAGACAGTGTTAAAAATAAAATAGAAAATACATTTGTTTTTAAACAAATAGGACTAAAAGTAAAAAGTGTAAATGAAATAAGTGGTATATATGCTGTTACTGTTCAAACAAGAACAGGGGCAATGTCTAAAGTATATATAACAAAAGATTTAAAGATAATGATCCATAGTGGTAAGGCAATGGAGTTAAGCACTGGTGCTGACTTAAAAAAGAAAATAAACCTAGATTCAATTAAAAGTTTAGAACCTTCATTAACAATAGGGCATGGAAAAAAAGTCTTATATGTTTTTTCAGATCCAGAATGCCCTTGGTGTAAAAGATTTCATGAAAAATTCTCAAATAAATTAGATAAATATACAATAAAAATGTTTTTAATGCCTTTAACAAGTCTTCATCCAAATGCTGTGGAAAAATCACATTGGATTTTAGGTGGTAAAGATGATAAAGAAAAATTAGAAAGAATGACAAAAGGTTTTGAAGGTTCAAAAGAATATAGAGGATATTTAAAACAAGAATCATTAGAAGATTATAAAAAAGTAGAAAATCTACTAAAAAAATATTCAGAAGTTGAAAGAGAAAATGAAATAACAGGAACACCAACTGTAATTGATGAAGATGGAAATAGAGTAAAAAACTGGCTTAAACTATAAAAAGGTATAAAATGAGATTAGGTCAAACATTATATTTTTCCTCTCCAAATAATGGAGAAGGAAAAACAACATTAATAAGAAATATAGGAAATTCATTAGCAGAGTTAGGAAAAAAAGTATTGATAATAGATTTATCAAAGAATGAAGAAGATTATATAAATTTTTTTAAATTCAAAAAATATTTTGATTTAGAAAAAGTTTATCAAAAAGAGTTGTCATTACAAACAATAAAATTGATATATCCAGAAAATAGAAGTTTAACAATAATTAAAAACTATTCTGAAAGAATCTTTGAAAAGGATTTTTTTGAGGATTTTTTTAATAAAATAAAGAAAACATATGATTATATTCTAATAGAAGAAAATATCGAAAATATTAATAATAATAAATATAAAAACAAAGCAAATAAAAAATATATAATTTTATCTGATTCGTATAAAGAGATAAATGAAGAAAATTATATTATAAACAGATATAGAGAGAATGAACAAAAGAAAATTGAAGAACTGTTAAATAACAAAGATAAGAACTGTATTGGAATTATAAATGAAACAGAAGAAACAGAAGTAGTAAAAACCCTCTCAACAGAAAATCCACACACAAAATTCAATAGTGCTTTTAAAAGAATTGGTAAAAGAATAATAAATGATTCAAAAATAGAAAAAATAGAAGATATAAAAAACAATTCAAAAATAATATTAGATATTTTTTATAGAAAGTTTGATATTAAAACAAAAAATTCGTTTTAAAAATAATTCAATAGCTATTTTTAGCTATTGAATTTAAGAGCTACATTTTAGCAACTCTTAATATTTCCTCTAATGAAGTGTGACCTTCAATAGCTTTTATCATACCAGCCTCAAACATTGTTTTAAATCCTTGTCCTTCTTGTGCAATTTTAACAATCTCTAATTGGTCTATGTTCGAAGAATTAATAATATAACTTACAAGAGACTCATCAAATTCTAAAACCTCAGAGATAATAGTTCTACCTAAATACCCTGTTTGATTACATTGAGAACAACCAACACCTTTTTTGAATGTTGCTGTTGAAATATCAAAATCTTTTGGGAAATATTCACTTACACTATCAATTAGAACTTTTGGTGGGTGAATTACATCAGTGCAATGTGGGCAATTTGTTCTAATTAACCTTTGAGCTTGGATAGCAACAATTGCATTAGCTACTAAGAAAGGCTCTATTCCCATATCAATAACCCTCATAACAGCACTAGGAGCATCATTTGTGTGAAGTGTAGTAAAAACTAAGTGCCCTGTTAATGCAGCTTTAACTGCAATTCCTAATGTTTCTTTATCCCTTGCCTCACCAATCATTATAATATCTGGATCCTGTCTTAATATAGAACGAAGAGCAGAGGCAAATGTTAAATCTGATTTTGTATTTACTTGAACTTGTTGAATACCTGACATTTGATACTCTACTGGATCTTCAACAGTAATTATTTTAACATTTTCTCCTTTTACTTCATTTAATCCTGCATATAAAGAAGTTGTTTTACCTGAACCAGTTGGTCCTGTAACAAAAATCAGACCATATGGTGCTTTTGTTGCTTTTCTAAATTTTTCTGTATTCTCTTTTGAAAAACCTAATTTATCTAAATCAACACTAACATTTGATTTATCCAAAATTCTAAAAACAATAGATTCACCATTTATGATAGGAAGAGTTGAAATCCTAAAATCATACTCTTTCTGATCTCCACCATTTCCTTTTAATACTAAAGAAAAACGTCCATCTTGAGGTCTTCTTTTTTCAGCAATATCTAAATTAGCAGATAGTTTTATTCTTGCCACCAAAGAACCATATATGTCATTTTCAAAAACAAATAACTCTTGTAGCATTCCATCAATTCTTCCTCTAATAATAAAATTGTCTCCTTCTGGTTCAATATGAATATCACTAACACCTTTTTCAATACTTGTTTGAATAATAATTTCCATCAATTTTAAAATAGAACTTTTTTCATTTTTATTGTTTGTATCAGAAGCAGTTTGTGTCATTTCTCTTCTAATACCATTAATAACCTCTTTAAGAGACTCCATTGTCTTGATTTTAACAAGATTTTTTCTTATTTCTTTTGGTGTTGTAACCTTAAAATCAACAAGAGTTCCTGGGAATATTTTTCTAAGATTGTCTTCAACTTCAAAATCAGAAGGATTAAAAGTAGCAACATAAACAAAATCTTTGTCTTTTTTATAAGGTAAAATATTTAAGTTTTCAAATACACTTATATTAAGATTTTTAACAAAATTTATATCAATATCTAAATGACCAGGTTCAACATAATCTATCTCATTTTGTATTGCTATTGCTTTTGCCACATCTTCTTCTGGTAAAACACCTTCTTCAATAATAATTTCTGAAAGTTGTTTCATACCATTTAAACGCCTTTCAATATCTAAAAGTGGTGCTAAATCTTCTTTTGTAAGAAGTTTATTATCTAATAAAATATCACTTAATCTCTGTTTTCCATACATTAAAAATTCCTTATAATAAACTGTTTGTTTAAAACAATTATAAAAAAAATAAACTATATTTTTAAATAAAATAAATGATATGGTATAATGCTAAAAAAAATAAAAAAGGAAAAACAATGAGTGAAGAAAATAAAACAGAAGAAATAGAGAAATTACCAAAAGAAGTGATTGAAAATAATAATGAAATATTGGTAGATAAAGTAGATTGGTTTGGTTTGGATGGGCAATTAAAAGAAGAAGAAAATACAGAACAAGAAGAAACAAATAGTATAGTTGGGGGAGAAGAAAATCAAGAATTTTTAGAAAAAAAAGGATATTCTCTTGATATTATGGTAAGTGAAGCAATAAAAATATTTCAAAAGAAAGAAGAGCAATTAATAAAAGAAGAAGAAACTGATGTTGAAGAATATAAAGAAATAGGGAATGTTAAAATAAAAAATGGAATTTTATATGCAAAAGAAGTCCAAGATATAATAGACGCAAAGATAAAAATAGAAAAAAACAATTTACTTGTAATTATTCCTCATAAAAAAGAGAATGGTGTTGAGGTTGAATTAAAATATTTAAAACATAATGGGTTATGGTGGATGTGTATGTCAAAAGAAACAAAATTAGAAAATATAGAGTTTGAACAATTCATTTGTAAAAAACAAATGAATAGAATAACAGAATAATTATCTGTTATTCTTAAAATTAGTGATTTTTAGCGGCAGAAGCTAAATCCCACATAGGTAAGAAGATACCAAGAGCTAATACTAAAACCATACCAGCAACAACTGCCAACAAGATAGGTTCAATTAGTGAAGACAAGTTATCAACGATTTCATCAAATTCATCTTTATATCTATTAGAAACACTAGAAAGCATAGGTGCTAAATCCCCTGCTTCTTCCCCTGCTTTTATCATTTGAATATCCATGTTGACAAATAATCCAGTTTCTTTTAAAATAGCAGAAAGGCTTTCTCCTTTAGACATATTATATTTAATATCTTCAAGAATTTCTCTAAGTGCTAAGTTATCAACAGTATTAATAGCAGTATCAATAGCTTGTGTCATAGAAACACCTGCTAAGAAAAGTTTGTTAAATACATTTAAAAATCTAGCTAATAAACCATATTTTATAACCGTTCCAATAATAGGAATCTTCAATTTGAACTTATCAACGGCAAAGGCATAACTTGGAAAGAGTTTAACAGACTTAATATGAACAAATACTAGTAATATCAATCCTCCAATAAGTTGTCCACCATAATTAATAAAGAAATCACTTAAAGCTAATAAAAATTGGGTAATACTAGGAAGTTCAGAACCCAATCCTTCAAAAATAGTTTTAAATTTAGGTATAACACCTACAATTAATCCAATCATAGCAAATATCAATGCTACAATTGTAATTACAGGTTGTTTCATTGCTTTCTTAATTTTTTTCTTGTTATAAGCCATCTCTTCAAGTATTCTATTTAAATCATATAAAGCCTCATCTAAATTACCTGTTTCTTCCCCCATTCTGATAATTGATAAAGATAGATTTCCTATTTCAGATTCATATTTTGATAAAGCTTCATTAAAAGTTTTACCTGCTTCTATTTGTAAAACACAATCCTCTATAATTTCTTTAAGTCTTTTGTTTTTAGTAGCATTGGTTGCTTCTCTTAAAGAGTCAGTAATAGACATACCTGCCTTAACCATAACAGCAATCTGTTTAAAAATAACAATAAGGTCAGAGGTTTTTATAGAACTTCTGAATAGAGTGTTTTTAATAAGGTTTAATTTTTTATCAAATGCTTCTTGTCTTGTTTCTTTAGCTTGTTTGACTAATATGATTTCTCCACCTGTTTTTTGAGAAACCTGAGACATAGCAGAGGCTTTGCTATCAGCATTTACAATCATAGTTTTCTTATGTTTCTTTATAGCATAAGTAACCTCATATTTTAAAATGTCCATATATATAACCTTTTATTTATTTTGTCTTAAAACCTATTGAAAATCATAAAAAGGACTATTTTCATTAACTAAATCAGTACTTTTTTGAGAAACTTTTTTCTCTTTTTTAATGTCTTCTTTAATTTTTTGTTTTGCCTTAAATTCTTCTTTTTTAGCTTTTTCTAATTCTTTAAGTTTTTTGTCAGCTAACTCTTTATTAGTTAAAATATCTCCATGTTCTGTATTGTATGCTTTATCAGTTAATTTAAATCCTGATTGTGGAACAGTTAAAGGATGGTCTCTGTCAACTAATTTTGCTGTAATAATGAAAACTAACTCTGTATTTTGAACTGATTTTTCAGAACTTTTAAATAAACTACCTAATAATGGAATGCTAGATAATCCATCAACACTATTTTTATTGTCTCCAAGTTTTTGATTAATTAATCCACCTAAAACAAATGTTTGACCATCTTGCATATTAATAACTGTTGAAATTCTTCTAGTTGTTGTATCTGGTGGTAAATTTCTAGCAACTGTTTGTCTTACACCATCTTCTGCATATTTTAATTCACTAATAGAAGGGTTTATTTTTAATGTAATTCTATTATTTTTATCAATATGTGGAGTAATATCTAATAAGACACCAACAAATAAAGAAGCTGGTAATTCAGATTCACCACCTACTGCCCCTCCTGCTGTTGCAGTTGAAGAAGAAGATTTGATTAAATAATTAATATTATCTCCGACACTAATAATAGTAGGTTGATTGTTCATTGCTAATACTTTTGGAGAAGCCATAGTTTTAGAATCTCCATAAGAATTTAAGAAATTAACCATTCCCTCTAATGTTACAGCGGCATTACCAACAGATTGAACAACACTTAAACTTGAATTAACAATATCAGTAGCAGGAGTTAAAGTTGCTGAATAAATTGTATCTCCATTAACATTAACATTTTCATAGTTTGTTCTACCTGCTTCTCTACTATAATTCATACCTAAACTAAATTTAGACCAATCAACGCCTGTTGTATGGTTTTTATTTAAATCAACAGCAATAACCTTAACATCAATTAAAACTTGTTTTTGAGTTGTTTTAAGTAAAGTATCTAAATAGTTCTCAACTCTTTTTAATTGATTATATGTTCCAGATACAGTAATTAAACCACTTTTTCTATTAATGATTGGACTTACATCTAATTTTTCTTTATCTTCGGGTCTAACTACAAGATTTGTAATATTCTTTTCGATTGTACTCCAAAAATCAACTTCCTCTTGTGTATCAATAGTTGCTCCTGATGTTCCTGTGTCACTGCTACCTCCTCCTGAACCACTTCCAGATTCACTAGCACTAATAGAAATATTAGCATTAGAAGTCCCTTTTCGAATCATATCAAGAAAATCAACTCTGAATGTTTTAGTAATAACTTTAGAGACTGTTACAACATTATCTTCAATAGTATAATTGAAGTTATTCTTATGTAATAAAATATCTAACATATCATCAATATTTTTATCATAAATATTGATACTGTATAATTTTACTTTTTCAACTTCCATTGCTGTCTGAGGACTTGAATAAACAATAGAATATCTACAACTATCGGCAACATTAGTTAATGTTTCTGATAGTTTACTTCCTTTCTCAATAGAAACTGTCAGATTATTTGCTTTACATAAATCATCTGAAGCATAAAGAGAATTACCTAAAAGACCAACAGCTAAAAGAGAGCTTAATAATATATTTTTTTTCATTTTTATTTTTCCTTAATTATAGATTTAAATTGTTTTTTGTTTTTATGAACTTCAAAGATAAAATCATTTTGTTTCAAATAAAGAACCTCTGGTGTTATCTTAATAATTTGTGATTCATTGAAAAAATCATTTAATTTATATGATTTTCCATTGATTAATGCTCTATCTATTATAAGCCCCTGATAGTTAATTATTATCTTTTTTTCAACTTTTTTCTTATTACTATTCTTAGTTTTAAGTCTATTGACTTTTTTAACAACTTTCTTTTTAACAACTTTCTCTTCTGGATAGCCAAAAGGATCAATTATATCAGTGTTGATATTTTCATTTTCCTGAAAATTCATTTTTTTAACCATATCATCTATTTGCTTTTCAGAAAAAGAAGCTTCAGCACTAATTGAAAATAGTCCTAAACTGATAATAGGTATAAGTAGTAGTTTCTTCATTTATTTAATCCCCCATAAATTAATTTCTAAATGGAAAACAAGTTGTTTTGCATCATAACTAGTAACATTTAATAAATTTAATTTAGTAATTAATTTATTGTTTTCAATATCAACTAAGAAATCCATTAAATCTTTAAATTTAGCAACACCTTTAACTTTTAAAGAGAAAATAGGTCTGAATTTATTTTTTTGTTTGTCAAGCCATTCTTGTTTCTCTTTTGAAGTTAAGTTGTCAGGTATTTTTATTTCTAAATTTTCATTTTTAATGTTTATTATTTTAATATTGTGTTTAATGGCTTTTTTCTGAACTTCTTTATAAAAAGTTCCCCATTGAGTGCTTGAAAATTTAATATTATGTTGTTCATCTATCTTTTTATCAATATATTTGATGGCTTCTTCATTATTGAAAATTTCATCTTTAATGCTTTCATTACTTCTTTCAATACCTTTTAAAAAGATTTGCTCTTGTTCATTATCCTCCAATGCTCTTTTATTATTTTTTAAAGCATTTTCAAGTGTTGTTTTTTTACTGTTAAGAATATTTAATTTTCTATCATTTACAGGTGCAATTGCAAAATAGAAAATACTCCCCATAACAAGAACTATTAAAAAATAAGTTCCAATTTTTTCAACATTTGAAAAATGTTTAAATTTTAAATCTAACTGATCAAGTAATTTATATAATTCTTTCATTAATTTATCCTTTTAAGTTTGATAGAAGTTTTAAAAACACCTTCTTTTTGAACATATTGAACATTTGAAACTTTAACAATATATAAATTTGTATTTAACATATCATTAATAAAATTACCTATATTAATATGCTTATCAGTTTCTATATCTAATGTTATATTACTTCCATTTAAAACAAAATTTTTCAATGTAAGTTTATTTTTTACTAATTTTTTATAGATATTAACAATATAACCTGCAACAGCTTCATTACTATTTATTTGTATTTTTAATTTTTTTAGTTTTTGAATTTTTGAATTTAATTCTGTTTGTAAAGCCTGTTCTTTATCTATTAATTTTTTCTTTTCACCAAGAATTTTCTTTCTATAAGCTTCTGTTTCAGCCAAAGAAACTTTAAAAGAAGAATTTTGTTGATTTAAATCACTTATATCTTGTTTTAAACTAGATATATAAAAAGTTTGACCTAATAAGAATAAAGCATAAAAAGCTAATGAACTACCTATAATTGCTAAAGGTATAAATGTTGGTCTTTTTCTAAGAGGTAATGGTCTTTTAAAATGTGTTAAATTAGGAATATTTACTGCATCTGATTCCATTGAAAATAAAAGTTTTGAATATTGGACCAATGGACTTATATTTTTTTCTTCCTTATCAAAACCTAAATCAACTTTATCTAAGATAGACATATCAAGAGTTTTTACTCCTGAAAGTTTTTCAGTAGCATAATCTTCCATTTCTGGTATAGAGCCTATTTCAGTTCCAATAAAAACTCTATCAAGATTATCTATTTTTAAAAGTCTTCTACCAGACATAATAATTTTATTAATAGTATTAAATATTTCATGGAAAATATCATTGATTAAAAGGTCAAGAATATCCATATCTTCACCTTCATAAGAATCAATATTAAAACCTCTTTCAGTTAAAAGAGTTTTAAAATCTTCAATAGATATTTTATGTTTCAGTTTGTTAGATAATTTAATATAAATATCATCTAATGTAATAGGGAGCTCTTTACTATATATATATAGACCTTCTTTATATATAGAAATAAAAGAACTATCCATTCCAAAGAAAATATAAACATCTGTTTTGTCTTTTTCAAGGATATCTTTTTTATATAAAACAGAAGGTAAAAATACAGGAGAAGTAATATAATCAATGTAATTTATATTTTTGGCAATCTCACCATAGTCTTCTTCAATAGAATTTTTTGGTACGGCATAAACAATCAAATTTGTTTTTCTGATATCAAAAGGACTAGGTTCTTTTACATAATAATATTCAAACTCTTCTTCTTCTGAAACAGAAGTCTCTTTAACCAAATGAGTTTCAATAATATCTTTGATATCAGCACTTTCAAGAACATTATTGTCTTCTTCAAAGGAGATAAGATTGTATTTATTATCTTCAATAAATACAATTGAATGAGTATTGTTCTTCTCCAAAATAAGATCTGTGTTTTCCCTTAAACTAACTTTTCCATCTTCAACTTTATAAAAGAAAGAAGAATTTTCATTTATGACAAGCAATTTATCACTTGGAGCTTTATTATTTTTTTTCATAAATTTCCTTACCTTTGTTATTTTTAATATTAGTTAAAATATATTATAAAAAAATAATACCATTTATTTATTTTTTTTATAATATTGAAAATAAAAACAATAATGAAAATGAGTATTTTTAAATTATTATAAAAAATAATATAATAAAAAATATAAAAAACAGAAGGAATAAAATGATTAGATACCAATACTGTGAACTTGTAAATATAGGTTCTGAGGAAGGAATTGTTTTTGTAGAGTTAAAGCATAAGAAAACAGGTCTTATAGCAAAAACATTTTTAGCTTCTCATGTTTTAGATGTTCCAAATTATTTGAATGAAGAAGAGTTAAAAGAGAGTATTAAAGAATTAGAAGAAAAAGCAAGAGCAGAAGGAAATAAAATAGAGCCAAGAATATATTTATTAGAAATTCAAGAAGATTTGATAAAAATCTATAAAGAATATGTATAATATAGTAATTAAAACAAAATAAAAGGAACAAAAGTGAAAAAAAGTTTATTTTTACTGGTGGTAGCTAATATTTTTTATGCAAACAATGTGTTAGCAGAAGAATTTAGTTGGACAGAATATAAAAAAACACTTCCGGCTTCAATTATAGAACAAAATGATAAAACAAAAGCAGAACAAACAAAAGAAAATATTAAAAAAAGATATGACGTTGACGTTGATAGAAGAACTCTTGAAGATATAAAGAGAGATCAAGCTTCAAACAATTTAACAATATCTGTTCTATTTAGACAATCAAAAGATTATGTATCACAATCTTCATATTTTGATGGCATTACATATACAGATGAAGTAATATCAAAAACTTCTACTGTTGGTATCAGTATAACAGGTAGATTTGATTTGATTTCAATAGGAAAAAAATATACAAATACATATGCAAATATTGATGTATTTGAAGATAGTATATGGATGGGGTTAAGTAGAAGAATACAAGCATATAATAGGCTAGGTTTATTTTCAGATGTTGGAGCTGGTTTATTCTTCCAAACACAAGATACAACAAGAAAATCTGATATGTATTTATATGGATATTTTAAATTAGGTTATAACTTTGAAGATTGGAATGTAAAAGTAGGAATAAATGTTCCTAGTGATTCTTTTAATTCTGGATTTGTTAATTCTTCTGTGGTAAATGTATCTCTTGGGTGGAGATTTTAATTAAATAAAATTAAAAATAAAAAGGAAAATAAAAATGTTAAAAAAGATAATTTTAAGTGCGGTATTGTTAGTATCAATGAATATAGAAGCTTCTGTATTAAAAAGTCAAACAGATTTTAAATTAAAAAGTCAAGAAAAACTTCATAATCAAACAGATTTCAGAACTTTAGAAAGTTTAAAAGAAGAGCAAGAGAAGATAAAAGAGATAATACTAAAATTCAATATATTGGAAGAGGCATTAACAGGTTTTGAAGATAAATTCTTGATAAACAAAATAAAAACTGAATTTATGAATAAATATTTAATAGATAAAGCGGACTTATTGTTAATTAAGCAAAGAATTAATCAACAAATTAAAATAAAAAACAATCCAAAAGAAGATGCTGAAATTTTTAATGTAAGAGATTAAAATTGAAAAAAGAAAGATTAAAAATATTAGTTTATAAAAAAGAAGATAAATTATTATTAAAAATAATAAAGGATTTAGAGAAATATGAGCAAAAAGAAGAAGACCTTTTTTTGTTCATAAGAGAAGAATATATATTTGAGCAAGAAGGTATAGAAGAGATATTAGAATATTTTGAAATTAAAAACATTGAGGAAGTAAAAAAAGAGAATATAAACAGAATATTTTTTACTCCATATATATTAAAAATGAATATTGATAAAGAGACTTCAAAAAAAACAAAAGAACTATATGATTTTTATTCTGAAGATACAGAGATATTTGAAGATAAAAATGAATTAATAAAAAAATTAAAAAAAGACTAAAAAATGAATAATAAAAACTTATTTTTTGAAGATGAAGAAATATTAAATGATATAAAAAAAGAAGATAGAAAAGTAATAAAAAAAACTCAAAAAGAAGTTGAAGAAGAATTAAAGAAAAAAGCATTCAGAAAAAGAAAGATTAAAAAATCTGTATTTCAAAATATAGATAAAAAAATATTAGAAGATATAGCAAAACTAATAATGACAAAACAAATGTCATATAGAGCGGCATTAGATCAGTTAAAATTAATATATACAGAAGATAAAGGAATACAAGATTTAAAAAGACATGAAAGCCTAAGATATTATCTTATTAAAAAAGGCTTTATAAGAAATGAAAAAGCATTAGAAACAATAAATAGAAACATATCTAACTCAGAATATGCAAAAAGCAAAAGAGAAAGAATAATAAAAGACGTTATGAAGGAACTTCTTGAAAATATAGATAAATTACTTGATAATGATATTTTTATTGATAAATTGCTTGATAATGAAGAATTTATCAATAAATTAAAAAAGAAATTGAATTATTAAATATTAATATCCATATTCATAATATCATTATCTTTATGTATAACATTATCAAATAAATCAGAAAACATTTTATTTCCACAAAGAAGATTTAATACATTTGAATTAAAAGTTCGAAAAAATACTGAAACATTATCAACAGAATTGGCATAATCTATAAAATATTTAAATGTACTACAAAATAAAGAATTACCAGAATACAAAGATAAAATATCAGAAAATACAAATTTTATATTATTTGTGTTTTTGATAGAAGATAAATAATTTAATTTATTTAAAATAATTGAAGAAAATACAATATTTGAAATCAATCCATCTTTAAAATATCCAAAATCAATAAAATCAAACTCAAAACGTTCAGGTTTTCCATTAAATAATTGATTATCTATAAAGGGTTTAAAATTATTTTTAATATTATCTAAAATAGTATGGTTTATTTTAGATAATTTAAGCACTTTAATAATTATATGTGATAGGTCGGAGAGTAAAAAATAATAGCCATATTCATAACTATATACTTTATTTTTTGTTAAATCAAAAATAGATTCAGAAATCACTTTTTTAATCAATGTAAAATTTTTTTCTGATATATTATTTAAATCTTTAAATATAATAGAAGATAAAATATCTTCATATAAGGAAAATAAATTATCTAAGCTTAAAAAAGAATAAGAAATTGTTAATTTATCTTCATCAATGAAAAGAGTATCTTTTTTTGATAATGGTTCTTCCTCAAGAATATTATTTATTTCTTTTGAAATTCTATTAAAAATAAGCTCAGGTATATTATGAGAGGAAGTATTTAATTCTTCAAGCAATGAAGTTATTTTTAATAAATTCATAATATAATCTGAAAAAATAAAAGGATTAAAACAAAAATCATTATTTTTTTCTATTAAAACAGTATGTAAACCAAGAAGTTTAGAAAATTTCAAAAATGATTGACCTCTATCTATAAAAAAAACAGAATTTTTTTCATTAGATAAAAAATCTGATATATCAGAAATAATATAAGGTAAAGAGCCAGAATGAGCTGGTGTAATATATAAACAATTATTAACCATAAGTTTCCTTTTATTAAAAAAGGAAATTATAGCATAACAATCTATTTATGAGAAGGTTCTGAATTGTTAATTACTTTTTTCAAATCAGAATATTTGTTATCTATCTCAGATTTAATAATAACAGAATTAATAATTTCTTTATTAATTAATGGTAAAGACATAATGGAATCAATGACATTTTGTTTAGTGTCTTCTGAATATTCAGAAAATAAATCAGATATCTTTTCATAGAATAAATCATTATCTAATTTTTTTCCTCCAATTTCTCCAACAAAATTACTAACACTACTAAATTTTGAAATAAAAGATTTTCCAAAAATAGAAGCAAAAATCAATAAACTATATTTTGTGTTTTTTGTAAGATATGTTATAGCTTTAAGAATATTTTTTTCATCTTTATTAGTAGTAGCAATAGCATAATTTAAATCAGAAACAATTAATGTAGCAAACCCTGAAACATTTGCTGTACTTATATAAAATTCTCTTGAACCTTTATCTTTTGTTACAATTCTATTAGCAATCTCTTCATTAAGGTCTAATCTATTAACTAAATCATTTTTTTTATGTTTCCCCAATAAAAAAATCCAACCAGCATTGTTAATAATACCATTAAATAAAGAAATTCTAATATCTTCTGTTTCACCTGAGAGTTTTGCAAAATCTCCAATACCTTGTGATAATAACCAAACAGCTCCACCATGTTTTCTGGCAGTTCTATATAAATAAGAAACAGATTTTAAACCAGATATATAAGAGCTATTTAAAACAGCATGAGCTTCATCAATAATTAATAGTTTTTTAGAATGGCTATACTTATCAGAGGTCATTGTATTAAAAAAGTTTAATAGAAGAGAGGAAAGAACAAGGTTAGATAATCCTTCATCTTGTATCTCACCAAAATCTATATTAACAAGTAAGTTATTTAAATTAAGAGCTGGTTTTCCATTGAATAATTTACCAGAACGAACAGGGTCAATATACTCTTCTAAAATAGATAAAATAGAAAAAACATCTTTTTCTATTAATCCATTTTCAATTAATTTATTAAAAAGTAATTTTTTAATATCAGAAATAAGTAAATAGTGAGAAAGATCATTATCTTCTTTATAAATTGTTTTTTTAAGTATAAGTTCTTTAAAAGTATCATTGATACAAAGATTTAAAATTCTTTTTGTATTTTCATTTAAAGGTTCAATCTCAATCATTGTTTCAAGTAAGATTACAAATATTTCTAATATATCTTGAGGGCTTAAATCTTCAAAGCTTGTAGAAATTATTTTATTTGTCTCTTGATCTCTTTTTATTTCATCCTTTCCTCTAAATTTTGTAATTTTAGATAATTTTTCAATTTCATTATATAAATCTTCTATTTCTTTTTCTATTTTAAATTTTTCTTCTTTTGAAATATTTTTATAATCTGAAGTTAAATTAATTCTTTTTTGTGAAATAGTATCTAAAAAATATTCAATAGAAAATAATTTAGAAAAATAATTATCAAAAACAAAAGGATTAATACAGTTTAATTGATTGGTTTTATTTAAACTAATATTAATTCCTCCAAAAGTTGAAGTAAAGTTTATATAAGAACCTCCTCTATCCAAAATCCAACAAAGATTTTCTGGGTTTGAAGATAAAAAACCATCTATAAGATTAACAGTAATAAAAGATTTACCAGAACCAGAAGGAGCAATAATAAGACCATTAAACATATCAGGACCTTCAAATATGTTCAATGATTGAACTTTTTCCTTAACCTTTAAATAAATATGAGCATTATCTATCTTAGTAAGAGATTCATCATCTGTATCTTCTGAATTATTAAAATAAGTATTTGAATATTTTAAATTAATTAAAGATTTAATTTCAGAGTTTTCAAGTTCCATAGATTTTTCAGCAACACTTAAAAAAGGTTCGTAAGAAAAAGGATCTGTAAGTTTTGTAGAAACAGCTCTTAAAAGTTCAATAGAGAGTTCATAAGAACTTAATTTTTGGTCTATTTCAAATTCAAATGTTTCTTCATCTTTGTGATATGGTAAAACAATACTAAAAGTAAATCTTACAGTAGAGAACTGTTTGTCATCATCTAAATGGTGCAAGATAGATTTAAAGGCATGAAGTTTCCTTCTTACAAGGTCCTTATCAAATAATTTTCCATTAAGATTTGGTAATTGTGTTAATAGATCATATGTTTTAGAATTCCAAGCTATTTGAGAACTTAAAGTCTCTAATGGTTTTTTAACAACTTCTGTTTGAATATTAAATTCTTCAAATCCAGCATTTTTTAAAGCTGTTGCCACATTTGCTGAAATATTTGAATTAAAAACAACAGGGATGCCCTTTAATGTAAAATCATATTTGAATTTTTTTTCATAACTCTCTTCAACTTTATGTGGGTTATACACTTGATATAAAAGAGTTGTGGAATTCTTGTCCTCAACAACAACTTTTAAAATAGTATTATCATTTTCCCAAAAATATTTTATTTTTTGACCTGGAAATATTTTTATTTTTTTAGAGCCTATTTTTTTTGGATCAAAAATAGAAATAGAATATTGATTAAAAACAAAAACAAAAGGAACTGTATCTGATTCATGTTCAAATATGGTCAATTGCCAATTTCTTTCCTTCTTATTATAATCTTCCCAAATATTATATTCTAAACCATTAATGTTATTGAAGTAGTTTTCTGAAACATTTAAATTAAGTTCTGCAAGTATATCAATCAAATCATGTGGAGATAGTGTATGAAAAAAGTCATTAGCAAAGTTTTGGTCTAAAATATTTTGTTGATGTATTAAAAAAAGTTGGTCTATATGATTTTTGATATTAAGATAATCACTCTCTTTTAGATTTCTAAATAAAGAAGATAAAGTTGAATTTTTTGGTATGATTTTTTCATATTGTCTATAAGGTATGAGTGTTCTAATTACTAAAAAATCTTTTTTTGTATATTCATTATAATTTAAACACTCATTTACAGTATATTTTATTTTTTCTTGTAAAAAGAAATCCATACTTGAATTTATATCATTATCATCTTTATTTAAAAATGAAAGTGGGGAATATCCTTTTCTAAGTTGAAAATCTTGTAAAGGTGATAATTTTTTATAAAGAGAAATAACTTTATATGCTGCACCAAGAGCACCTTGTTTCCCAAGTGAATCATTTTCAAATGCTTGAAAGTTATTAATTAAATTCCTATCTTTTGCATCAATTGCTTCTAAAGCTTCTGAATCAAGTATCTCAATATCCCTATGTTGTTTTAAAGGCATAATTGTTAAGAAAGAAAGACGAGAATTCTGTATTAATAAAAGCGTATTGGAATTATATGCAAAAGTTAAAATATTATAATCTTTTTGTTTATTTGACATTTAGTATCCTAAAAAAATAAGTATGTGATAAGATTATAAAAAAGAAAAGAGAAAAAGAAAAATATTTAAGGTAATTATTGAAATTACCTTAAATAATATAAGGTTTAAATCTATCTAAGATGATAAATTAATTTTAACTAAATTGTTTAGCTATATAACCAACAATAGAATCATAACCAAGACCAATACCAGTAGCAATAAATCCAAGAACAATTAACTTAATGTTAGTAGAAGCGTTTTCACCACCAATAATACCAAATCCTTTAAGAACTAAATAAGCACCACCTAAGATAGCACCAACCATAACAGTTCCCTTTACAAGAGGAATATTAGCAAAAGCAGTAATAACATCCCCAATAGTTTGAGCATTACCTACATCATCAATAGTAGAGGCAGCAGAAGCTAAATCTGGAACTAAGAAAAGAGCAATGAAACCTGCTAAAACTAAAAACAATGAAAAATAATTTTTCTTCATATAAATCCTTTAATGAAATTTCAATTTAAATAATTGTATTAACACTTGAATTATAATAATTTTTATTTTTTTTTATTTAAAAAAACAATTTTTCTTCAATATTTTTATCAAAATCAATAAAATCTTCTGAAACTATATCATGTTCTTCAAAAACCTGTCTTTTTAATTCTTCCATTTCTGCAATTGGATTATCAATAGTGTCGTTACTATCTTCAAGAACAAAATCATTTGTTTTTTGTTGGTCCTGTTCTAAATCGAAAAAGTGTTCAGGTAATTCAAGTTCTTCAATTTCAAATAATGTTTTTTCAACAAATAATCGATATTTATGTATAAAAGGAAGAATTACAAACTTTGTATTATTTTGATTAAAGTTAATATTTGTTTTAAATATTTTATTAAGATTTGGATATTTTTCATCTTTTAAAAGTTTAATAATTTTTTTTTCTTCATCTGATAGATTAAAAGAAAAATAGATAATATATTTATTTATATTCCCATTATATTTATATGATATGATTTTTTGTGAATTATTTATAGTATAAATATTATTATAAGGTAATATAAAATCGTCTTGTAAATTATGTTTGTTTGCATAAAAGAATGTTTGTTTATGTATAAAAAGACTTTTTTTGTGTAAATCTTTTCTCAATGATTTAAAAGAAAAATAATTTGAAAAGTTCTTAATAAAAAAGAAATTATAATTTAAATCTTTATAGTGATTGTCAATAAGAAAATTGAATAAGTTTTTGATAGAGTATATAATAGAATATATAAGTTTATTATATGCTTCTGAATGT
>Ga0256843_1000827_pt1 | contig 25474 bp, 28 predicted proteins | sample AlvinellametaG_FD_191572 | JGI IMG/M metagenome (GOLD analysis project Ga0256843, IMG submission 191572) | Pompeii worm associated microbial communities from hydrothermal vent at the East Pacific Rise, Pacific Ocean - Alvinella | ecosystem: Host-associated > Annelida > Integument > Unclassified ... | reverse complement strand
ATTGCTTTAAAGAAGAAGAGGGAGCATGAGAGAGAGATTGCTCGAAAGAAGAGAGAACATGAAAGAGTGGTTGCCCTATTAAAAAAGAGAGAAGAGGAGAGACGGATTGCTTTATTAAAAAAAGAAAAAATATCTAAAGCAGTTGCTATTGAAGAGGAGGTTTCTGAAACGGTTTATGATTTAAAAGAGATACCTTTTGTAGAAGAAGATTTGTACACTTTATCCAAAGAGGAGCAGAGAGATTTTAAAAATTTTGAGATTATTGCCCAATCAAAGCCTTTTGTTTTAGAAGAGAGCATAGAGATAAAAAGTCCAGAACCTTATGAGGGAGAAGAGGATGAGGTGCCTCTTGAAGATTTGCCTTTTGTTGAGACACTGGGTGTGGTTGAGGTATCAGATGCATTTGTTTTAAATGAAAAATAATCTACTCTATCATAAGTCCTAAACGGTTCCAATTTTCAATACCTGCTCTGTAAAAAAGTATTTTTTCTGGAGGATAAGAGAGTTTTAATAGAGTTTTAATCGCTTCTGATGCTTCAGCTGTTTTTTCACTCTCCCCAAAGATAAGAAGTGATGATGGAAATTTAAATCTCCATCCCTGTTTGCTTTGTTCTCCTCCTAACAATTTAATAACCTCTTGTTGATATTTACTTTTATCAGTGAGCATTCTATAGGGTATATTAATCGCTTTAGGAATTGTTTTTTGTTTATACTTTTTATTACTTCGTACATCAATAAGCAGATTGGTATCCTCTTTTTCTAATGCTTTTATAAAACTCAACACTTCGAGTTCTCCTACCGTAGTGACCCCTTTAATATACATTGGCTGGATAGTGAGGGGAGGATAGAGAGGTATCTGATTCACTCTGTTTTGAGAGTGAAACTCTTTTTTTTGTTTTGAGATTTCCATTGATATAAGTGCTTGGGTAATTTTTAAAGAGAGTCCTTTGTCCAACTCTTTTGAAGCCCCTTTAGACTCTTCTCGTATTTTGAAGGGAGGAGGTATTTTTTTTAAAATAGAGGCGATACTACATCCATGAATAGGAGAGGCTTTGTCGGCATAAAGAGGTGAAAGTAAAAATATTAAACAAATTACACTGCGATACGCTTCTCTCTCCATGGAGTTATCTTTTTAATAGAGAAGATTTAAGTAATTCAGATAAAGAGTAGGATTTTGCACCACGCTCAAATGCCAAAACATAACCATCTTTAGAGAGAACAATGGTAAGGGGGATAACACCAGTCCATCCATACTGTTTTTGTAAGTAGGCATAGAAATCTTGTTGGCTGTTCCCTGAAACAATATTATAGTTGATTCCATATTTTTTTATAAATTCTCTAGACTGCTCATCTGTATGCTCTTGTGCTTCAATGGCAAGAACATCAAAGCTATTTGGGAGTGATTTTTTAAGATTAATTAGTTGGGGAATCTCTTTTTGGCAAAATTCACAATCCCATCCAAAAACTTTGAGAAAGACAATTTTCCCTTGCATTCCTTCTATTTGGAATTTTCGATTCTCTGCCCTTATATTAAATCTGTTTCCATCAAGTGTGGTGAGTGTAAAGTTATGAACTACTTGAGATGGAGGTATTCTTTTTATCTCTATAACTTTAGTGTAAAATAGTATACCAATGGCTAAAATTAAAGCACCAATGATACTTAGTAAAATGGTTGTCTGTCTGTTCATTTAAATTCCTTTTTTAAAGCGTTAGGGTATCTAAAAAAATATTTAAACTTTCTTGTGTTCCAAATTGTAGTTTGTTCGACGATTTAAAATAGGTATCTCTTTCTTTTTGTAAAAATAGGAAAATTTCACTTTTGTTACCAACTCTTATATTATTATTACTTTAACGAAAAAGGAAATCAAGATGGGTATTTTTAGAAAAGAAAGTAATAAGACAAGTAATGAGTATTATGACTTATATAAAGAAGAGTTGAGAACCAAAGAGAGTAATGATGGTTTTTTCTCTTTAAAGACGATTGTAAAACTTGAGACAGCTACGATTATTGCTGGTATTCTTTTTATGAGTTATAGCAATTTTTTTAGTGATTTTTCCAAAAATTTTTCTATAGAAGTAAATACAGATATTTTTAAAACACAAACGAAACTCTCTTATGAGAGTCAACCTTCTATAATTTCCGATTTGGAGTTGATGGTTCAATTAGAAGAGAGTGAACCCGATACCGTTGAAGCGATTAATATTGAAGAGGAGCATACTACTAAAGAGCTATCTACAGAGACATTGGCAGGTCAATTAAATAAAGGATTTGATGACTTATCACTTATTGTTGAAATTATTAAATCTGATATGATTACTCCTAATTCTATCTCTAGAGATGAAGAGAGTATTTTAATAGGGCAACTTTAATCATCTATTTTAAACCAATCATACTCATAAAACGTCCTGAACATCCTCTCTCTTTTCGATACGAGAAGTAGTTGTCTACTTTACATGCTGTACATATATTTGACATCTCAATATTGTTTTCATTTAACCCTGCTTTGAGAAGTTGTACTCTGTTAATATATGGCAAATCCAACATCTGTTTCTCTCCTCTATCTATATATGCATTCTTTATGTCTTTAAAATGTTCTGTCACACTCCAATCAACTTCATAACAGCATTTTCCTATGGATGGAGCGATAGAGGCCAAAATATCTTTTGGATTTGAATGAAACTGCTCTTGCATTTTTTTTATAGTTTTAATGACAATCTCTTGTTTGGTTCCTCTCCATCCTGCATGGACAGAAGCCACAACTTTCTCTTTTTTATCAAAGAGTAAAATTGGGACACAGTCGGCTGTTAATATAGTAAGCATAATATTTTTCTGATTGGTTATTAATGCATCACAATCTTCTATGGCAGTTTCTAAACTTCTCCACCCCTTGGTTCTCTTTTGGGTTACGGTATAAATATGACTGCTGTGTGTCTGATTGGCAACAATAAAGTGCATATTAGGAAATTTTTTGGTAAAAAAACTTCGATTAGTAATAATATCCGTAGGGTTCTCTTTAGTATGTAGTGCCAGAGAGAAAGCGTATGGTTGCGTTTGGTCTTTTTGTGTAATACAGTGAACTATATCTGAGGTTTGAGAGAGATTTTTAAAAGTATAGAAGTTTTTCATTATTTTACTTTTTAGATATTTTACTCCTACAGTAACCGTAGGAGTCTATTTATTAATCTATATGAGAATCTTGATTGTGGTCAACATAAATCATTTTTCTCAATTTATCTTGATACCCAGCTAAATCACATCGCTTGAGTGTGGTTACACCATCTTCAAATGCTGCTTCTGCTACAGCTGAGGCGACCCAAACCAATACTTCTCTAGAGAATGGTGTTGGGATAATATGCTCTTTTCCATAGACCATATTGGGATTATTATATGCAGCTTTTACATAATATGGTACTGGCTCTTTTGCTAAGTTTGCTAATGCTTTGGCTGCTGCCATTTTCATATTTTCTGTAATTTTTGTAGCTCCAACATCTAAGGCACCTCGAAAGATAAATGGAAAACCTAAAACATTATTAACTTGGTTTGGAAAATCACTTCGTCCTGTTCCTGCTATAATATCTGGTCGTACTTCATGAACTTTATCGGGTGTAATCTCGGGTGTTGGATTGGCACATGCAAAGATAATAGCATCTTTTGCCATGGTTTTAACCATCTCTTGAGTTACAAGGTTTCCAGAGGAGAGACCCAACATCATATCTGCATCTTTTAGTGCATCTTCTAATGTTCTATCTGTTGTCTCAATAGCAAACTCTTGTTTATACTTATTTAGGTCATCTCTTCCTGCATGGATAACACCTTTTGAATCGAGCATAACAATATGTTTGACACCTAAGTTTTTATACATCTTTGCACTTGCGATACCTGCTGCCCCTGCACCAATAACCACAACTTTTATATCTTCTATATTTTTTTCTGCCAAGTCAACAGCATTTAAAAGACCTGCTGATGTGATGATTGCTGTACCGTGTTGGTCATCATGAAATACAGGAATATTCAATTTCTCTTGAAGAATTCTCTCTATTTCAAAACATTTAGGTGCACCAATATCTTCTAGATTAATTCCACCATAGGTGTCAGAGATTGCTGAACAAACATTAACAATCTCATCAACCTCATGAACATTCAATATTACATCTACAGCATCAACATTTGCAAAGTTTTTAAATAGAACAGCTTTTCCTTCCATTACAGGTTTACCAGCCAGTCCACCAATGTTTCCTAGACCAAGAACAGCTGTTCCATCAGAAATCACAGCAACAGTGTTGCCTTTATTTGTATATTTATAAGCCAATTTAGGGTCTTTTTCAATCTCTAAACAAGGATAAGCAACACCAGGCGTGTATGCCATAGATAACTCTTTTTGCGTTTTACAGGGTTTGGTAATTTCGGTAGCAGTTTTTCCCTTGATATGGTACTCAAGACACTCTTTTTTAAAATTTTCCACGATTTTTTCCTTAAAATTTTTCAAATGGAATCTTATCATAAAAAAACATAAGTTCTCTTTTGTTGTGATGGATAAAGCTTGAGAAGCTCTTATTTATTAAGAGAAGTTGAGGTGGTACTTCGGCTCCACCAAAAGGGGCTAAGGTTCATGCCACAGTTCCAACTATTTTGAAATTAATTTTAGATATTAAAAAAGTATAGAGAATTATATCTTTAATTTATGTAATTGTTTTATTATAAATAAAAGTTTTGGGATAAAAAATTTGTTGGTGACCCCTAGGAGACTCGAACTCCTGTAACATGGATGAAAACCATGGATCCTAACCGCTAGACGAAGGGGCCAACAAAATTAAAAAGAAAACAAGTTTCAAAAATGGTGACCCCTAGGAGACTCGAACTCCTGTAACATGGATGAAAACCATGGATCCTAACCGCTAGACGAAGGGGCCATTTAGTAACTTGGTGACGGAATTATAGCAGAGAAACCTTAAAATAATATTAAACTATAAAAAAATTTCTTTTGTTGATTTTTGGCTATAATTTTTTAAAAACAAAGGATTGAAAAAATGATAAAGAAATTATCTATTTTTTTTATGTTAGCCTTCTTATTTACTGCTTGTAGTACACGAACTCCACAAAAACAAGAGAGTGCATTTATTGTTATGAAAACTCCAAAATTTAAGTATGCTGATATGGGATTTATTTCTATTGGCTCGAATGTTAAAGTTGAAATTTATGGAGCAGGTCAGCCATTAATGAGTTTAGAGATTAACAGTATGAATGTCTGCATGTCTACATTTAAGTGTTTAGAGAAAAAAGATTTTAACAGAGAGATGCTCTCTTCTTCATATCCCGATACACTCCTAGAGAATATTTTTAGAGCAAAACCAATTTTTAATGCAGAACATTTGGTTAAAAGCAAAGATGGATTTACTCAAAAATTGACAAAAAAGGGTGAATATGATATATCTTACGATGTTAAAGGGAATCAGCGTATTTTTCGAGATTCTCTAAATAAAATTTTAATTAAAGTGAGAGAACAATGAAATTTGTAGGCGCACATGTAAGTGCAAGTGGGGGAGTCGATAATGCTCCACTTAATGCAATGAAGATTGGAGCAAAAGCGTTTGCTCTTTTTACAAAGAATCAGAGGCAGTGGAAAGCAAAGCCTTTAGAAGAGAGTATGATAGCCAGTTTTAAATTGAATTTAGAGAAATCGGGTATTTTACCAAAACATGTTCTTCCCCATGATAGTTATTTAATCAATTTAGGACATCCTGAAGTTGAAAAATTAGAGAAGTCACGAGAGGCATTTATTGATGAACTGTATCGTTGTGAACAGCTTGGTTTAGAACTGCTCAATTTTCACCCTGGTAGTCACTTGGTTAAAGTAGGAAAAAGAGACCCTGAATATCATGAAAAGATTATGGATGCAGAGCTTCATTGTTTGGATGTAATTGCTGATTCCTTAAATTTAGCAATTGAATCAACAAAAGGGATGAATGTTAAGCTTGTAATTGAGAATACAGCAGGGCAGGGAACCAATATGGGATATAAGTTCGAACACTTAGCACATATTATTAATAAAGTAGAAGATAAAAGTCGTGTAGGGGTCTGTTTGGACACTTGCCATACTTTTACTAGTGGTTATGATTTAAGAACGCGTGAAGCTTATGATAAAACAATGGATGCGTTTGAGCGATTGGTTGGCTTTGAATACTTGAGTGGAATGCATATTAATGACTCCAAGCCAAAATTGGGAAGTCGTGTTGATAGACACCACTCTTTGGGTGAAGGAGAGATAGGTCTGGATGCTTTTCGATTCATTATGAATGATAAAAGGATGTCTGATATTCCTCTGATTTTAGAGACCATAGACGATACGATTTGGGATAGAGAGATAGAGATGCTTTATGATATGGTTATTTCCGAATAAAATGAATACATCTCTTTGGATATTGTAGAGAATATTAATAGCATTGTTGGTAAATCTTCAAATAGAGGGAGAGACTCAGTTAGTATGGGTCTCTTTTATAACTTTTAATGCTTTAAAGTATATATATTTTAAGAAAGTACATAACTATTTTTATGTTATAATCGAAAAAAATTTAATTTAAAAAGGAGGTAATGATGACATTACCAGCAATTAGTATCCCTGAGATACCCTTACCACTTCAAATACCAGAACTCCTACACCCTGCAATAGTACATTTTATTATTGCTATACCTATTGTTGTGCTTCTTTTAGAGATATACAACTTGGGAGTTAAACGACGCTCAATTTCGGTTTTCTCTCTGTTGCTTTTAATTATTGTAGCTGTGGCAATGTTTGGTGCTTACTTAACAGGTGGTGTTGATGGACATGCTGCTATTGATGCAGGATTAAGCAGTGAAGGAATTAAAGAGTTAAAAGAGCATAAACTTCTGGGAACATATCTTGTTTACGCGTCTCTTGGTCTTTTAGTTTTTAAACTGCTCTTCATGGCAATTGGTAAAACATTTGGTAAAGTTCTATTTATTCTTATTTTAGGTGGATTTATCGCTGTAACATTAAAGCAAGGTAAAGAGGGTGGAGAACTGGTTTACAAACATGGTGCAAATATCGAAGCTGTTGCAGATGTTAAAAGTGAGTTAGAGGATGCAATTGAGGAGAGAGATGAACTTCAAGAGAGTTTAGATGAAGCCAAAGAAGAGGCTAAAGCTAAAGCAAAAGTTGAAGTTGTTGCTCCAAAGGTAGAATCTGTTGAAGCACCAAAAAAAGAGGTAAAAGTGGAATCGGTTGAGCCAAAAGAGGAAGTTAAAGTAGAGTCTGTTGAATCAAATAAAACAGTTCCTACAGAGAAAACTGATAGCAATACATCAAAAGAGTAATCTCTAATTTTAAATAATTATTTTTGTAGACTAAAATCTTTTAATAGAAAGGCTCTTTATGATAAAGATTGAAGATATTCCAATGTTCTGTAATCTTGATAAAAAATTTCATAAAGGGCTTCACGATAATATCTATATTCGACATTTTTCTAAAAATACAATTCTCTTTTATGAAGGGGATTGTAGTGATTATCTTCATCTTCTCTTAGAGGGTGAAGTACGTCTATATAAAACTTCTCCTAAAAATACTATGATTCAGATTCATCGTCTTGTTGCTCCTGCAATTATTGGAGAGTATGCTTGTTTAGAAAAAGTACCTTTTCCTGCTACTTGTGAATTTATCTCTGAAGAGGGGGTGGTTGGTCTATTACACTTTGATAAGGTTATGGAGTATCTAAAAGAGCCTGAGTTTGCATTAGCACTTTTAAAATCTATGACCAATAAAGTGATGATGCTCTCTTCTCTGGTACATAAAGAGACAATTCTCTCTTCGGAGGCAAAGGTTGCTGATTTAATTTTGAACGATACCAAGACTTTTACGGATATAAAAAATAATGAGATTGCTTCTATTTTAAATATAACGCCTGAAACACTCTCTAGAATTTTAACCAAATTGAAAAAAGAGGAAATTATCTCATTTAATAGACAGAGTATGGAGATAATTAATCTAGAAGCATTACATCTATTAGTAGAGAGAAATACCCTTAAAGCTTGTGTAAACTGTTTTTCATCAGAAAAATAGCATCTCTATTTTGCCAACGCTTCATACATATCTACAGCAATATTCATCTCTTCTAATAGAGGCATATTGAGTTTATCTAATCTATTTAATGAGTTCTCAGAGGTATTAACTATTTTAATAATAGTTCTATATTTTGACCACACTTCAGCAACAATGTAGAGCTGTTTTTGAATCTTTTCATCTTCTGTTGTATCCATTAACTTTTTTAATGTTACTTCAAAAAGTGTTCCTGTCTCTTGTGCGTTTTTTCTATTTTTATTGACATCTATATTGTTGGCAACAAGAAGCAACTCTTTTGTCATTTTTTGTGTTAACATTCTTTGTCGTCCAGAGAGATTAATCTGTTCTGCTAGTTTTGGGTTCTCTTTATAAAAATTAGATTTTATAGTATACATTTCGACAGCCTCTTCAATACTCTCTAGAAGTAGAATATTACTTTTTGCAATAGATTCAAATGTTTTTTGGTCAGATTTTTGCTCAATGACTTTTTTCATATCCAGCTTTAGAAGAGTCCATAGGGCAGAGATTTTAGTTAGTTGTTCAACAATTTCACTATCAGTTGTTTTAGGAATACTCAGATTTTGGTCACCATTTATAAGGCTCTGTAACCGATTTTCAAAAAGTTCTATTGTTGTTTTAAGATTTTGAATATTCTTATCTTTGTTGACTCCTTTTGCAATAAAAAGTGCCTCTTTTGTCATCTTTTGTGTTAGCATTCTCTCAATACCTGAAATATTGATAAGGGTTGCACTCTGCACTCTTGTTTGATTGATGGGTACTTCTATTTTAGTGGGTGTTTCGTTGGCATTTATAGTCATTGTCAAAGATAGGTTTAAGACTATAAGTGATAATATTTTTTTCATAAAAATCCTTTTTTATAATGAATAAAGATATTTTAACTTTTTTATTTTAAATTTTTACTTCTTTTGAGGAGTAATATAAATTATAAGAAAATCAATTAATGTTCAGTTCATCTTGATACCATATACTTAATTTAACTTAAAAATGGAGAGAGATAGGAATGCACAAAAAACTTGAGATTTTAATGGGTCGCTTTGGCTCATTTATTTATGATAACCCCCTTAAGGTAATATTGGTTCTGCTAATACTGTTGGCATTTCCAATTTCCCATATTCCTCAGATAAAAATGGATACCTCTACCGAGGGGTTTATGCATGACAATGACCCTGTTTTATTAACTTATAATAAGTTTCGTGAACAGTTTGGTCGTGATGAGCGTATTGTTTTAGCGATAGAGAGTGAGCATATATTCAGTGTGGATTTTTTAAACAAGTTGAAAAAACTACACAAAGAGATAGAGACAAAAGTTCCCTATATTGATGATGTTACCTCTTTATATAATGTAAGAAATACGCGTGGAGAGGGAGATAAACTGATTACAGATGACCTTTTAGAGCCTTTTCCAACGACTCAAAAAGAGGTTGATATAATTAAAGAGAGGGCATTATCCTCACATTTTTATAAAGATTTATTGATTAATAAACAGGGGACAATGACCAATATTATTATTGAAACCGATGCTTATTCTCATGAAGGGGAGCAGAAAGTTTCTGTAGAAGATGAGTTTTCTGATGGTTTTGATGAGGGTACAACTCAAAATAGTAAAGTTGAGAAGAAGTTTCTTACAGACCAAGAGAATCATGAGCTTTTAGAGGCGATTACAGCCATTGCTGATAAATATAGAGCTGAAGGACTCACCATCTATATGGCAGGTTCTCCAGCTGTAAATAATGCACTAAAGGCACAAATGAAAGCCGATATGCAAAAGTTTATGCGTATTACTTTTTTAATTATCTTGGTATTCCTTTTCGTTGTCTTTAGACGACTCTCTGCAGTCTTTTATCCATTACTGGTGATTCTCTTTTCACTGCTTACCACTGTTGGAACAATGGCATGGATGGGTGTAGCATTTAAACTGCCTACACAGATAGTTCCATCATTACTCTTGGCAGTTTCTGTAGGTGCAACAGTCCATATTTTATCTATATTTTTTGATAAGTTTAATACTACAGGGAATAAAAAAGAGGCACTCTCTTCTACATTAGAGCATTCTGGTTTGGCAATTGCTATGACCTCTATCACTACAGCCATTGGCGTGGGTGCATTCTCTGGAAGTGAAGTTGCACCCATCTCTGATTTAGGAATTTTTGCCTCTTTGGGTGTTATGGTTTCTCTGATTTTGACGTTGACACTGCTTCCTGCACTTTTAACCATTACTAAGTTAAAACCTAAAGCTAAAAAAGAAGCAGGAAAAATTGATAATTTAATGAAAAAATTGGCTGTAATTCCTGTTAAACATACCAAAGCTGTATTGGTTGGTAGTTTTTTGGTGGTTTTTATTTCATTAATCGCTTCAACACAAGTGAGACTTTCACATAATCCACTCTATTGGTTTCAGCCCGATAATATCAATCGGGTCTCTACGGAAGTGATTGATGAGAAGATGAATGGTACGGTAACCATTGAAGTTGTTATTGATACAGGTAGAGAAAATGGATGGATTAATCCTGAAAAGTTGGCAACATTAAATAGTTTTTCAAAAAAGATGGAACAGTATACCGATGAGTATACCCATGTTGGAAAAGTAATATCATTGGCTACAATTGTAAAAGAGACCAATCGTGCATTACATGAGAATCAAGAGGCATATTACACTATTCCTACAGATGCCAATTTGGTTTCACAAGAGCTGTTGCTCTTTGAGAACTCGGGTTCAGATGACCTTGAAGATGTGGTAGATAGTCAATTCTCAAAAGCAAGAATTACTATTAAATTACCATGGACAGATGCAATAAAAGCTGTTAATGTCTTAGATTATGTAAAATCTGAAGCCAGAGATACATTTAAAGAAGATAAGGTCGAGACAACAGGAATGATTCCTCTATTGATTAACACCTTTGCTAATGCCGTATACTCTTCTGTAAAAAGTTATCTTATTGCAGGGATTGCCATCTCATTTATGATGATGCTGATTCTAGGTTCGGTACGTATTGGATTGTTAAGTATGATTCCAAATCTAGCACCAATTACAATGGGTCTACTTATTATGTATATATTTGATATGCCACTGGATATGTTTACCCTCTTGATTGGTTCTATTGCCATTGGATTGGCTGTGGATGATACCATACATTTTATGCACAATTTTAAGCGATACTATCTAGAGACAGGGGACAGTGCCAAAGCAATTGAGCAGACCTTTTTTACTACTGGTAAAGCGATGGTTATTACTACATTAGTTTTGGCACTTGGTTTCTATGCCTATATAGCAGCCTATATGATTTCGGTTCAGAATTTTGGAATTTTAACAGGTTCTGTAATTATATTTGCACTTCTCTCTGACCTCTTCTTGGCACCTGCATTAATGGTGGTTGCGAGTAAGCGTGGTTGGATTAAATAAGTTATAAACTTCAACTGTTTGATGAAATCGAACCTACAGATTCTAGATATTATTATGTATAATTTGTAGGTTCGATTTTATCGAACATCTATATTAAATAAGGATAAAAAATGACAGCAAAAAAGATACTATTTCTATTGGGTGTAGGAGCAACGCTACTCTCTACTAATGCAATGGCAAATGAGACAGAGGCTCGAACCATTATGGAGAAAGTTGATGCAAGAGATGATGGTAAGACTCTAGAAGAGGATATGACCATGGTTTTGATTGATAAAAATGGTAATAAACGAATACGTAATCTAAAAACTTACTCAAAAGATTTTGGAGAGGATGAGCATAAGACCATGTTTTTTAAATCTCCTGCTGATGTTAAAAATACAGCTTTCTTAACATACGATTATGATAATCCATCAAAAGATGATGACCAGTGGTTATATTTACCTGCACTTAAAAAGGTAAAAAGAATTCCATCGACCGATAAAAGTTCAAGTTTTATGGGGTCAGATTTTAGTTATTTTGATATGACCAATCGTGATTTAGAGGATTACACGTTTAAAATTTTAAAAGATACAAAAGTTCGTGGGCATGATGCATGGATGATTGAGTCAACACCAAATAATCAAAAAGTAATTGATGAGTCAGGCTATACCAAAACTATTGCTATAGTACGAAAAGATAACTATGTTGTGGTTCGTGCCATTAACTTTTTGACTAATGGTAAAAAGAAATATCTTGACCTTAAACGTATTCATGAAGAGGGGGGGATTTGGTTAATTGATGAGATGACCATGACCACTAAAAAAGGAAAGCGAACATTACATAAGACGATATTAACATTTGATAATGTAACTTTAAATAAGCAGATTTCAGATGATGTATTTACAACAAGAAGACTTGAAAAAGGGTTGTAATGTTAAATATCTCTAGGGTGTTGTCATTGACAACACCACTTCTATTAATCTCTCTTCTTCATGCTGAAAACTTGGATGATGTTTTAGATGGTTTTGATGAGGAACCAACAACTCCATCTCATACAGAGGTTGCTGGTGATGATGTAATGGAGGGCTTTGATGATGAAGTAACTCCCACTCTATCTAATTCTAATAGAGAAGATAAAAAAATAGAGAAAAAGAGTGTGATTCTTGATGGATTTACAGGAAAATTAACCCAACAAGTCGCCTACTCCTATAGTGATGATAGCCCCCATGACAATATCTCTTCGTTAAAGAGTTCTCTACTGCTTGATTATGAATATAAGTTTAGTAATGGTTTTAAGTTTAAAACCAATGCTAAAGCCTATTATGATGCCATCTATACTATTCGAGGTCGAGAGAATTACTCTGATGACGAGCTGGATGCATTGGAAGATGAGGTTGAGCTTTTTGATGCCTATCTAGAGGGGAGTTTAAGTAGTAATCTTGATATGAAAGTAGGACGACAGGTGGTTGTTTGGGGGCGAAGTGATACCATTCGTATTACAGATGTTTTAAACCCTTTGGATAATCGTCGTCCAGCGATGGTAGATATAGAAGATTTACGGCTTCCTGTAGCAATGGCAAAACTGGATTACTTCTTAGGTGATTGGCGTATTACACCTATTGCTGTAGTTGAACAACGCTTCTCAAAAAATCCTCCATCGGGTTCAGCCTTTAACTTAAGCCCTCACTCTCTACCAACTAATCAAAGTTATAGCGACATAACACCAGCATTAAGCATTGGTGGAGAGTTCTCAGGATGGGATATTAACTTTTACGCCTCTCAACTGCGTGATGATAGGGGTTATTTTGATGGAGATAAATTAAAACATGATAGAGTAAATATGTTGGGAACAGCAGTTAATATTCTAAAAGGTTCATGGTTACTTAAATCGGAATTGGCATATTTTGATGGTTTAAAATATACCTCTGCACCTAATGAAGAGTTTACGCGTACTGATGCACTTGTAGGGCTGGAGTATAATGGTATTGCTGATACGCTAATCTCTTATGATGTTGCTGTTCGAAATATGAATGATTACGATGAGAGATTAAAGCGCGAATCTCTTGAAGTAAAAGAGAGAACCTATCAACATGCTCTGCGTATGAGTTCTGATTTTATGAATGCAACCCTTCATGCTAACTATCTTATCTCTCTGTTTGGTTCAACGATGGACGAGGGTGGTTTTCAACGTGCTTGGGTTAAATATGATATAAAAGATGGTGTTTATGTGAATTTGGGTGTTGTTGATTATATGGGAGGTTCAAAAAGTTTTGATGCTGTCTCGAATAATGATATGATTTTTACCGATATTAGTTACAGCTTTTAACCATATAGTGTTACTGTTTTACACAATGATAGAAAAAAAATGGTTATTAAACTTTTTATAATAAAGTTAAAAATAGCTTTAGAGTATAGATTAAAAGTAGCTTCAGAGCTACTTTCTATATAGATAAAAACAGTGAAGGTTTTAATTTAATCCCATACCATATAAGTATTAATAATAAAAAACTTTGATAGAAATTTATATAAAAATTACCGTTTCTGCTTTACACCGAAATCAACTATTTCCTATATCATACTCTTACACACAGGTATCAGGAGTGTAAAATATTTTATTGGAGTAAACCATGAGCAGTAGAGCAGAACAGTATGATTTTGAGCCATTAAGTTTAGGGTCAACAGGTAGTATCGTATTAATGGTACAGAAAACGTTTAATGCAATAGGTTACGAATTAGAGAATAATGGTATCTTTGATGAACGTATGGCCGAAGTTGTAAGAGATTTTCAAGAGCAAAGAGAAATCTTAGCTCTTGATGGTGTGGTTGGTGTAGAGACAATATTGGAACTTGACCGTCTTTTTGGTTTAAATCATTAATTAATATTAAAGTGAATTGTTATATAAATATTATGAATTGGCAGTTCACTTCTCAAGCTATTTGGAATGCTTATTGGAAAACTCTTTTCAATGGCATCTCTAACCCCTTTTTGTAGAATACGTTTTCCATTAATAAACTGAATATTAGAAACCGTTCCCCTTGATGTAATATCAAATTTCACCTTGACAGACCCTTGAATATGTCGTCTTAATGCCACTCTTGGGTATTGTTTATTTCCTATAATATCTCTACGTATTTGAGTAAGAAATCTTCGTTTTTCTGCACTTTTATCCACTACAGGTTGAGGTGCTATCACTGGAGGAGGTGGTGAATAGCTCTCTATTTTCTCTTCACGGTCAACATAAGAGATATATTCAAAACTATCCGTTCCCATTCTATCTGATTCTCCAACAAACTCTCTCTCTAAAGGAACAGCTTTTGGATAGATAACTTTTTCTGGTTCATGTCTCTTGATTACTCTTTCTTTGACAATCTTTGGTGGTATATACTCCTCTATTATCTCTTCTTGCACAACGGGTTTAGGTTTAGGTCTCTCTATGACTCTTTCTCTAATAATTGGCTTTGGTTTTGGCTTATAGTGATGGGTTACTCTTTTTTTAACAACATTGTGCTGTTTAGGTTTACTCTTATGAATTATCTTCTTCTTTACAATCCTTTGAGGTTTGGGCTTATGAACGATTTTCTTCTTTACAATTTTTTTAGGTTTGGGCTTATGAACTATCTTCTTTTTTACAATCTTTTTAGGTTTGGGTTTATGAACTATCTTCTTTTTTACAATCTTTTTAGGTTTGGGTTTATGAGCTATCTTCTTTTTTACAATCTTTTTAGATTTGGGCTTATGAACTATCTTCTTTTTTACAATTTTTTTAGGTTTGGGCTTATGAACTATCTTCTTTTTTACAATTTTTTTAGGTTTGGGCTTATGAACTATCTTCTTTTTTACAATCTTTTTAGGTTTGGGCTTATGAACTATCTTCTTTTTTACAATTTTTTTAGGTTTGGGCTTATGAACTATCTTCTTTTTTACAATCTTTTTAGGTTTGGGCTTATGAACTACTTTTTTCTTTGTAATCTTTCTATGCTTGGAATGACGGATAGACTTTTTTTTAATTAGTTGTCTATTTTTAGGCTTATGGTCTATCTTTTTTTTGACAATCTTTTTAGGTCTATGTGCATTTACAATACTTTTTTGTATATTATTATTTTGGGTATTATCATTCTTTCGGATGATAGGAGGTACCATCACTGCTGGAGCAATAAATTGATTACTTTGGGTAGATTTGTTTTTAAGGTTTTTTAGAAGAGGAGAGATAAGTGCTATCTTTATAATCTTTGGAGTTGTTTTATCGGGTTCTTTTATCTTTTTAGCCAATCTTATAAAGCTAAAACTTAGCAATATAAATATGATAAGTGTTAGAACAAAGGCAAAGCTGTATCTATATTTACTCATGTTGCGTGACAATTCCTAGGTTTTCATACTCATTTTTTTTCAAAATATCTAAAATAAAAACAAAGTTTTGAAAGGTTGTGTTTTTATCACTATAGAGGTTAATAGACTCCTTTTTACTGTGTTTTAAGAGCTGTTTTTCAACATCTTCGTGTGCTATTTTCTCTTTGTCAAAAAATATATCTCCATTTCTTTTAATTGAGATGCGTAACTCTTTTTTTGATTGCTCTGTATTTTCTGCTTCAGCCGTTGGTAAATCTAATTTAATAAGCCCTGTCTGAATAAATGATGCCGTGGTTAAGACAATAACCAGTAGTACTAACATAATATCAATAAAGGGGACAACATTTATGGTGTCAAATTTAGCCACGCGTCGCATTATCCTACCTTTTTATTGATTATCCAACGGTTTAAAATAACTTCAACTTTACGATTAAGATGGTTATAGAAGAAGATAGCAGGAATGGCAACAACCAGACCCATGGCAGTAGCTTTTAGTGCTAAAGCCAGAGAGGTCATAATATTTTTTACATCCATATCGGCAGTTTGTCCCATAGTATAAAAAGTAATGATGATGGCTAAAACGGTTCCTAGCAGTCCAATATAAGGAGCATTCGCACCAAAGCTTGAGATGATAGAGAGATTGTTCGTTACTTCAATCTCTAGCTCTTCAATGGTCTCATAATCTTCTACCTCTACTCCTCTAAAGAAAAAGAGACGCTCTAACCAAAAAAATAGTGTTAAAAAGCTCATAAAGCCTAGGAGTCCTAAGACTCCATAGTCTACAATTTTACTTAAAAACTCTATATCTATATTTTTTACAAAATCAAAAATGTCCGTTGGCAGTTCTATATCCATAATTTTCCCTAATTATTTTTAATGAAGCCATTATAATATAATTAGATGAGAGGAAAATGAGTTTTCACCCTTTATAAATATTTTTTATGAAGCTCTTCTCCAAGTATCGAGGATTGGCTCGAAACATTATATGAAGATAGGTTCCAAAGCTATTTTTTTGAGACCAACTCCCTACCTCGCCTTTTCCTCCTAGAGTTTTGCTTAGAATATCAAATCCTTTTTTTAGACTCTTCTCTGTAGGTTTAGTATAGTGAAAAGCGTGACCTTTAATATCGTTACGATTATAGTAGTATCCTAAGCGATTAAATCGTTGACCTAAGGTAAACTCTATATCAATTATTCCACTCATCTTTTTATCATTAACCCCATTTGATAGATAGAGTAATCCTGCACACTCTGCATAGATGGGCTTTGTTTTACTGTGGGTAATGAGTGATTTTTTAAACGCGTTGGAATTTTTAATCTTTTTATAGCTCTCTTCTGTCTCTACATAACCACCACAAATATAAACCCTATCACAATCTTTAGGAATGGTCTCATTATTGGTTGAATCAATAATCACAACTTCTCTATAACGCTCTTTTAAAAAGCAGAGATTATCATGATAGAGAAAAGAGAAGTTACTGTCATGTACAATGGCTAACTTTTTATCCAGCTGTTTAACTCTTTGGAATGGATAGTAGACTTTACTCTTTTTCTCTACAGGAAGGGTATGTACTTTACGAAGTTTTTTAAGGTCAATATGTTCCAAGACCTCTTGACTAATAACCCGTATCTTTGATAAATCATCTAAATCAAGACCCAAATGGGTATCGCTTAATGAAGGAAGATTCTTTTTTATCCAGCCAAGTACAACAATATCTTTATGGTCATGCTCTATCTGTTTTTTTATAAGAGCAAAATGCATAACCGAGGAGAGATTATTAAATACAACAGCTTTGATGGTATTGTCTTCTCGATAGGTTAGTAATCCTTTTAAAATAGCAGAGATGGTAATATAACTGCCTCCTCCATCCAAGACCATAATGGTTGGAATATTAAGCAGTTTTGAGACTCCATAGGCACTACACCCTCTATTCTCCCCATCATAAAAACCCATAACCCCCTCTAGAATGGAGACACCTCTACTGTAGTGATGGTAGAGCCAATCGACCTGTTCAGGGGTCATAATAAAGCTATCTAAGTTAATAGAAGGTGTTCCACATACCCTCTCATGAAACTGTGGGTCAATAAAATCAGGTCCAATTTTAAATGGGCGTACTGAATCACGAAAGTGCCAGAGTAGGGCAGTAGTTAAAATGGTCTTACCTTGATTCGAGGCGACGGCTGAAATACAAAAACCTCTACTTTTCATGTTCACTTTTCAATGCACCACACATTTCATACTTATTTAAATAGCCTCTTGGTGTTAATACAAGACCATTTGATGTTAATTTTGTTTGTGAGTTTCCTACAATAATCAGTGTTGACATGGTTACTTCAGGATGCTCTATATCTTGTGCTATTAAATCAGTTGTTGTGGTTACTGTTATCTTCTCTTTATCTCTTCCCACATGAGATGCAATAATAGCAATTCTCTCTTCTCCTTCACTCATCGCCTTTAAAAAATTCTGATAAGGTAAAATACGCTTTTTAGACTTTGGATTATAGATACCCAAAATCATATCGGCATCAAAACAGTTACGCACACGTTTATCAATAATATTAATATCGGTAAGTTTATCAGAGAGCGATATAACAGCAAAATCTTGGCTAATAGGTGCGCCAATTCTACTGGCAGTTGCTAAAAATGATGTAACCCCTGCAATGGAGATAATTTCTACCTCATCCCATAACTGCTGTTCATCCATAAGCTCTGTAACAAGTGTAGCCATACCAAATACATTTACATCCCCATTTGATATAATACAGGTAGTCTTTCCCTCTTTAGCATAATTAATTGCCTCTTGACATCGTGCTATCTCTTTTGTCATACCAGACATAAAAACTGGTCTATCTCCAATAAGCTCTTTTAACTCTTTTACATAGTTTCTATAACCAACCACAGCCTCACACTCATCAAGTGCTTCAAGTGCTTCGGTCGTCATATATTTAGTGCCACCTGCACCACTGCTTAAAATGTATAGTTTTTTTGCCATTTTTTCCCTTTGTTTATATATTTAATTCTACGCGATAAATCTAAAATTATTATATTGCCCCTGCAATAGTAACTGATTTAAAATAGACCTCTTTTTTTATAACAAGTTCTTTATATTCTGATGCCAAAATGGCACTGGGTTCTGCAACACCTTTAAGACCAAAAAACTTGGTAGATGCAGATTGAGAGAACTCATTTTGGAGTGCGTTTATATCATTTTTATTATAAAATTTAATAGTTAGATTATATTTTTTTGCAAATGCCAATAATCCAACCTCATCTTTTTTCGCTTCAAAAGAGGCAATAGATTTTATATCTTCCATTATAAGATTATGCTTTTTTAAAAAAAGTTCAACAGCCTTATCTATCTGCTCTAGTGGTGTATCTCTGTTGCAACCTATGCCCAAATATACTTTTGGTCTAAAGGTTAAACTATTAGATTGTACCAAAGGAGAGATGACTACTGTCTCTAAATCTAAATTTTTAAAATCTATCAACTCTAGATTATCTCTGTTTGGTATTGTCTCAAATAGGCTTTTATATGTGGCTACTTTTACTCTCTGTTTATTTAAAAGTCTGTTTGAGATTTTAGCCAAAGCTTTCAAGTTCTCTATCTTCCATTCTCTCTTTTTTGCTAACATTTCAAATGCCAAAGTTTTTGTTTGGTCTGTGGCTGTAGATATAAAATTGATACAGTTGGGAATCTTGGAGGCTATATCGTCAGCCAACTCATTTGCCCCACCTAAATGACCACTAAGAAGAGGCACAATTTTATCAAGCCCCAAATTTATGACAATAACAGCAGGGTCAGTTGATTTATCTTTTAAAAGTGGTGCTATTTTTCGCACAACTGCACCCATAGCTAATATACAGATAATAGCATCATACGCTTCCCATGCAGGAACAAGAATATCATCCAGTTTTTTATACAGTTTTAAGTCATTCAAATTGTGTTTTAAATCTTTTTTTCCATAAACATCTACTTGATGTTCTTTTAAATATGGAACCAACCTACAGGCACTATCTAAGCTGGGTTGATTGATGGTTACTACGGCTATTTTCATTTATTCTCTTTGTCATTTTTTGCAATAATAGCAGAAAAAATAGTATAAAAGATTAACTATTCAAACTCTTAAATCACTATTTATAAATGTTTGTAACTATTATGAAATATGCTATAATCATTTTATTAAAAAGAGAAAAAAGGATGATGAATGATAAAGCTTGAGTTGTTGGTACATAAAGATAAAGTAATTGATGTAAAAGAGGAGTTGACCAAAATTGGTATTAAAAAAATTGTATTAATAGAGGCAAAAGAGTATGATGAGGAGAATCAACATGTTCAGGGGTATAGGGGGTCGACATATATTATAGAATTTTCAGAAAAAGTAAAATTGGAGATTCTTCTCTCTTCAGAAGAGTTGATTGAGACAGCTGTACACAGTATAGCTCAAGCAAATATCGAAGCAGAAGTATTTGTTTATCATATTATGCAAAGTTGGAATTTGGTTCATCATAAAAAAGGAAGTGTTTTCTCTTTAGAAGATGAGTATGAGGAGATGATGAGTGGTTCAAAAGAGATAAGAGGGGTATAGCCTACTCTCTGATTTTCGATGGTAAAGTTATTAACTCCTCCAAGAGACCACATCTTTATATTTTTTCTGCTTATTCCATTTTAGTGTTTTGAGTTCAGGGTTTTTGGGAAACTCCTTGACCTCGCCAATACAGAGATAGGCGACAAGTTTATACTCTTTTGATATATTGAGTAATTTTCGTACTTTTTTAGGTTTCAAAATACTGACCCAGCCCATACCTAAGTTTAAGCTTCTCGCCATCAACCACATATTTTGAACAGCACAAACCACGCTGTATTCACCCATTCTTTTTTGTGAGGTCTGCCCCAATATCTCTTTTTTACTCTTCTCATAAAAAATAGCAATATTTATGGGTGCTTCTTTTATTCCTTCGAGTTTAAGTTGTTGGTAAAGAGGTCTCTCTTTAAAATATTGTTGACTTTTCTCCAGCTCTTTATTAAAATTTTTATATATTTTCTCTTTTATCTCTTGTTTCTCTATGACTACAAATTTCCAAGGTTGAGAGTACCCCACCGATGGAGCTAAAAGAGCAGAGTTTAGAATCTGCTCAATACGCCCTTTATCAATTTTATCTGACTTAAAATTATTACCACGAATATCCCTACGAGCCATCATTATCTCTTTTAATATTTTAGATGTTTCTGCTGTAAAGCTATTCACTCTCTTTTCTCTCTTTAACCAAAGGTTTAACATAAAGGTGGGACTCGATGGTCTCTTCTTGATAGAGAAAATCTCCAAGAAGTATGAGTGCAATTCCTTTAATATGAGCCACTTGTGGAGCGATATTTTCAAGCGTTCCTCTATAGATAGCTTCATCTTCCCATGTTGCTTTTTCGACTACCCAACAAGGGGTATTTGGGCTATATCCCATCTCTAATGCTTTGCTTTTGAGCTTTTTTAACAGTCCAATAGAGAGGTAAAAGACCAAAGAGGAGTGCTTACATGCCAAGATATTTTCTAACTTTTCAGGATTGGGCGTTCGCCCCTCTACACGTGTAATAATAAGTGTTTGTGATACCCCTGGAATTGTATACTCAATCCCCAAACTACTACTTGCTCCAAAACAGGCAGTAACCCCTGCTATTACCTGATAGGCTATATTTTTACGCTTTAAAAAATCTATCTGTTTAGCAATAGTAGAGTAGATAGAAGGGTCACCTGTATGCACACGAGCCACCACTTTATCTTTATGCTCCTCTAAAAATGAAAAAATCTCAGGATATTTCATTCCCTGAGAATCAACAATCAACGCATCATCCTTACACCACCCCAAAACCTCTTTTGGAACAAGTGAACCTGTATAGAGTACAGCATCAGCAATTTGTAGTATCTTCTGGGCTTTTATTGTAATGAGGTCAGGGTCGCCCGAACCTGCTCCTATAAAATGTATCATTTTATTTTTTCCTTATACGTTTTTAACTATTTTAATCTGAAACAACTGCCGTTCAGGTTCAACTAAATCCAATTTACCTTTATAGGTTGTTAGGGATAGTGAGATAACTTTGTAGTCGATTTTTGCAGAGCTTAGAACTGTTATCATTTGGGTTAGATTTTTTAATGTGATGGCATTGATGAGCATTATACCATTTGAGGCTAACCGTTGATAGAGGTAGGGGAGTCGGTTGATTACTTTCTCTCCACCTCCACCTACAAAGATTCTATCTGGAGTATCGGCTTCGCACTCAAAAAGCTCTTCGGCATTGCCTTCGTATAGGTGGCTATCGCAGACATAGTGGGCTGTGAGGTTCTCTTTTATAAAGTCGTTACGTTGGGATTGCTTCTCAAAGAGTCTTGTTGTGACTCGGTATCGTTTATAGGCTTCAATAGCACAGCTTCCACTTCCTGCTCCTACATCCCACAGAATCTGATTGGGTGCTAAATCGAGGTTTTGTAGTGAGAGGTTTCGTTTATATGCTTTGGTTATCATGCCTCGCTCCGTTTTAAAATCGCTATCTTGGCTTATTGTTGGTTTTGGAAAAAGTCGCTTTATCATGAGTACATAAGGAAAGGTTAGATTAAAAGCTTTGGTAGAGTGGTCAAAGAGATTTACCTGTTCTATTACCTCATCATCATAACCCAACTTATATCCTATAGTTACCTCTATATCTTCAGATTTTAAGTATTTAATTGCTCTTTTAATCCTCTCTATACTAAAAACGTCACAGAGTATAAAGGTATAGCTGTTGGTTAAAAATTTACTTAAATCTATTTTGCTTCGTCCATGTAGAGAGATACTCTCTACTTCTGTTTCTGATACAAAGAGTCGCTCTAATAGATAACTTTTTGATGAGGTGTTATCGATTATTTTAACTTGGTCACGAGGGAGTTTTTTGGCAATTAAGATTCCTGCACTAAAAAAGAGTGGAGAGCCTGTAACAACATATAAGATATTTTCACTAGCGTAGTTCTCTAATATATAGGCTTTTGCCTCTTTAAATCCAAGTTTTTTAATATTTTCTGCATCTTCTGTAAAGTTCTTATCGCATATTATTGTATTAAAATTCTCTATTGAAATAGTAAGATTATCAAAATTATAATCTCCCATTCCATTTCCTGTTATTGTTAGCATTATAGGGCTATTCCTTTCTCTGTAACTATTTGCGTATTGTAGCTTTTTTAAAAAAATATAAGCCATAATAGAGAGATAAGATGTTAAATTTTTGACCATTAAAAAGGAATATTATGACAGTTATACCCCTAGAAAACGATAAAAAAACTATTAGCCAACGCTTTAGAAAAACAGACTATTTTGCATTGATTGAAGATGAGAGAGTCAAGATTATAAAAAATTTACATAAAACTTCTAAGTCTAAAGAGTTTTTTGAGAATTTTCAGAAATTAGGTGTTAAAAAACTCTATATAAAAGCTTTGGGTTATAAGACATTTCTGAAGTTAGAATCATTAGGCATAGAAGTTTATATTATAAATGATAGTAAATTAATAGAAACGATTGATACTTCTAGTTTAACAAAAATAGAGCCAAATGGTGCAGAATCTTTTTGTACCTTAGGACATCAAAAAAAATAGCTAAAGAATGGTTACGCTAATGGTAAGTGTTTTAAACCACTCTTCAAGAACTTTAATGCTCTCTTGCTGAATCATCTTATAAAAGTTATCAACTTGATTAAGCTTTTCAAGCTGTTGAGTAATGCCTTTAACTGTTTTTGTCGATTCAATATCCACTTCGACACCAAGCTCTTTTTGAATCTGCTCTTTTAGAGTCACAAAATCTATAGAGCCAAAACGGTTATGGGTATTTTTATACTTCTGCATCACTTTGGTCGCTTTTCCAATACCACAAACAAAAAGAGCCGATTGAAATCCCAATGATTGAACAATGGCTAACGCATCATAGACAAAATTTCCAATCTCTACTATCTGAATCTCATGATAATGTTTTTTGGCATAAATAAATGAGCTGTTTCCTAGTGTTAATACAGCTTGGTTATATCCATTGCTTTTGGCTACTTGTAGTTCAGTTTTAATCGAATCCATATAGGCTGAAGCAGAGATAGGCTTAACATAACCCGTCGTTCCTAAAATAGAGAGTCCACCCAAAACCCCAACTTTTGCATTGGCTGTCTCTTTTGCCAAGTTTTCGCCATTGGTTACTGAAATAGACGCGTAGGTCGGGATGCCTTCATCCCGACACAAATGGGCATAAATATCTTCAATAGCTTTTAGAGGAGTAGGATTAATGGCAGGATAGCCCTTTGGAGGCTTCAATCCATCTTTCGTAACCACTCCTACACCCACCCCTGCAAAGAGTTTTAAACTGCCTATAGTATAAGGTTTATGAGCAATTCTATTAATAGCGATATTCTCAAATTTATCCGAGACTGAAACAACAATCTCACACCCTTTTGTAACATCTAAATCATCATTATCCATTTTATAGGTTATCGAAGTGGCTGTGCTTTTTGTTGCCCAAAAAGCCTCTAAAGCCGATTTAAAAGCAAATGAGGCATGTAATCCTGTGGTATAGCCTTTTCGTAGAGGTTTATCGCTCTTTTCTCTCTTTTTTGCCATATCTCTTTAATTATAGACCTTCATCGGTATAAAGTGTTTACTCTCCAATTTCTCTTGAAGGCTTTTATCCTCTGCCAACAGGGTAAAAATATCTCTCCAATCTTGCTCTTTAAAGTTATGGGTATAACGTAACCAAAGTGCATTGTTTTTTGGATTACCATTGGCTTGGGTATTCTCAGTCACTTGGCAAACCTGCCGAAATCGACACGCTCCATAACAGCCTGTACGAGAGACTTTGATACGATTCGCCCCTTTATTTAGCCCCATATCTTTTAAAATCTCTCGTAACTCTGAGGCTTTATCTGTTTTTCCTGCTCTTCCACACCGTTCATCATCACAGAGAAGCAGAAGCGTTTTATAGTGCATAATAGGACGCTGTGCATCATAATTCTTCGGTTTACAAGTATACCCTTCAATAACCTCTGAACCCATCTCGTTTAGGCGTACTTCGCCCTCTTTAACAGGATTTGCTCCATATTGCGAGGAGGTGTGTGAGTTGGTTAATGTACTAGGCATTTTCTACACTCTTTTCCGCTTTTAATCCTTTGACAAAAGCATGATAAGGAATATTAAACTTCTCTGTATTTTCATTTAATCTATACTCTATATCCATTCTCTTATTACTCTTGATATGTTTAACAGAGATTATCTCTATAATTTTATTATTATAAATAGCTCTATCATTTTTTCTTATTTTAGTTGTTTGGTCTTCATAGTACGCACACATTTTTATACTCCTTCTTTTAACGCTTCAATTATCTGAAAATACCCAATCATCGCTTCAAAACACATTCTCCAAACAATCTCCATCGAGATAAACATTATAATCATTAAACTGATAGATATAACTTTTCTCTTTAAGCTCATTGTTCCAAAAAGGGTTATTAAAAAGCTATTAAATCTATCTAATATCTGAAACTTTCTCTGTAAATAAGCCTTACTCAACCACATAGCAATGGGAATAATAACAGCTCCTATATAATAAGAGAGAATTAATATATCTATAGAAATGAAGGTTTTGAAGGTTAGGAAATC
>Ga0256843_1000826_pt1 | contig 25477 bp, 28 predicted proteins | sample AlvinellametaG_FD_191572 | JGI IMG/M metagenome (GOLD analysis project Ga0256843, IMG submission 191572) | Pompeii worm associated microbial communities from hydrothermal vent at the East Pacific Rise, Pacific Ocean - Alvinella | ecosystem: Host-associated > Annelida > Integument > Unclassified ... | reverse complement strand
TACAACTAGAAGGAGACCTGACAGGAGAGAACAATATCACTTTTTCCACACCGTCACTAAGAGAGTTTCAGGACTACCTGCATACCTTTTACACCTTTTCGAAACTCCCGCTAGACGGAGACGTAACGCTGAAAGCGACGACACAGAAGTTTCAAAGCGCACAGGCGACGCTGACAGGGAAGTGGTTCGTTTACGAATACAAACCCGGAAAATTTCTCTTTGCCGAAAAGATCGCAGCCGACGCGGCGTATCAAAACCGACGACTGACACTTAAACGTTACCGTTTCAACACTTATCTTGACAGAGACAGATACTTTTTTGCAAACAAGCCCTCTTCTGCACTCTTTAACAAAACGGACGTCAAAGTCGAAAAATTTCAAATCAACGATCAGGCGAAACTCAGCGGATACTATCGTTACAAAAAACGAAACGGACATTTTAAACTGAAGTCGAAAAACTACCACTACAAAGATATCGAAGGAGATATCTACTTCGATGCGGATTTAGAGATGGCACTCTCACCCGAAAACACGGATATTGAGGGAGATATTTTTCTAAACGGAGGTACTATCAGTTACGCACCGAAAAAAGAGCACTATGTGCAGGATGAAGATATCATCATCATTCAGGATCAAAAAACAGTCGTCAAAGAAAAAGACACCCTCTCTCTGGATATCTCCATACAAAGCCGACGACCCATCTACTACAAAATCCCGAACACAGACGTCAAACTTCAAATCGATCTGAAAATCTGGAAAGAGATCAATAAAGAACTCGAACTGCTGGGTATGGTCAAAATCCTCAGCGGTACCCACACCCAGGGAGGCAAAGAGTTCGAAATCGACCCGAGTGAAATCATCTTCGGCGGCTCCTCGCTCAATCCCTATCTCAACATCCGAGCCATCCACAGAAGCGACCCGTACACCATCTATATCAACATCAGCGGACAACTCGACGCACCGCAAATCAACTTCAGCGCGACACCGTATCTGACACAAAGCGATATTTTATCGTTGTTGCTTTTTAACAGTACCACGGACGATTTGATCAGCGGCAATCAAGACACTTCCAAAACCGCCATCTCGATGTTCGGAAGTGTTTTTGCAAAAGAGATCGTACGAAATTTCGGTATCAAACTGGACAAACTGGTTTTAACCACTACCGAAGAGGGACGACTCGGAGTGGAGCTTGGTAAAAAGATTTCCAAAAAAGTCACGCTCATTTACATCAACGACATCGTACAAACGATCAAAATACGCTACAAACTTACCGACCACTTCGAAACCGACTTTATCTTCAGCCCCGATAACAGCGGTATAGACATTATATACAAGGATGAATATTGATTCGCATACTACTACTTTCCACCCTTCTCTTTTTCGCTTCATGCAGCGACAGTGTCAGAGAAGGATATACCTATCATGTTCCCGACAAGGATAGCATCATCCAAAATGACGGAGTAAGAATCAACGCCTACTTCTCGCAAACCTCCGGCAACTACAACAAAGGCGGCGGTATCGACGACTACCTTATCAACGATATCGACAATGCGCAGGATGAAGTACTCGTCGCCATCTACGCACTTACCAACGACCGTATCCGCGACGCACTCATCAAGGCATACAAACGCGGTTTGCGCGTACTAATCTATACCGATGAAAAAGAGCTTTTCAAAGACGACATGAAAGTGATCAAAGAGGCGGGCATACATGTGCTCAGCGACGAAGATCCCCGCGCGCTTATGCATGACAAATTTACCGTGATAGATCGCAAAACCGTCTGGTGCGGTTCATGTAACTATACCTACTACGCTTTTTACCGCAACAACGAAAATCTCGTCAAAATCGTCGGCAGCAAAATAGCCAAAGTCTACAGAGACGAATTTTTCGAACTGTGGAACCGAAAGCTGATTGAAAACGCTTATGTATCCGACACGCTGGAGATCTACTTCTCTCCCGAAGACGATTTTAAAGAGCGTTTACTGGGTTTGATCGAAAGTGCGAAAAAAGAGATCTATTTTCTGGCATTTGCTTTTACCGACGAAGAGATCGCCGAAGCGTTACTGACAAAGGCAAAAGAGGGAGTGAGGATAAAAGGTGTATTTGACGAGAAACAAAACAGTTATCAAAAAAGTTCTCAGTACGGTTATCTTAAAGAGCATGGGCTGGATGTTAAACTCGACGGCAATAAATTTACACTTCATGATAAAGTGATGATTATAGACGATACTGTCGTAACAGGCTCTTACAACTTTACGGACAAAGCCAACGATACCAACAACGAAAACAGTATCGTTGTGCATAACAGTGCCTTTAAGGCACGTTATCTCAAAGAGTTCGAAAAAATATACGCGCAGGCGAAAGATTAGAAAGCGTTTCCGCGATACGCCTCTTTCTTCGCCTTTGCTATCTCCAGCGCTGCCAGAAATTTACTCTCCAGTGTCTCGAAATCCTCATACTGTTTCAAATGTTTTTGTAAAGATGCGGAGAGTTCGCTGATAGCGCTTAACTGCTGTGTTAAAATATCCTGATGCTGCAAAGCGACGAATGTCTCTTCGTTCACTTCTATACCGCTGTCAAACACCAAATCGTTTATCTTCTGCATCGCTTCGAAATTGAGCTTTGAAATATCTTCCTGCACGGATTTGATATGAGCGAAAATATCATGCAGCGCGTCACATACCTGTGTCGTACTCTCATGTGTTACTTCTTCCAATTGCATATAATTCCTTTTTCTCAGTTCTTCATCCCCATATCGGCAGATTTACTTTTAAACTAAATAGTGTAGAATTGGATATGCGATATTTTATACCGATTTTCTTTGTGATGTTCTCTTTAAACGGATGTCTCTATTTTAACGACACGGGTATTTCCGGACATCTGTACGATAACTGTGAAGAGTATTACGACAGTTGCGGTAACTACCATAAAGAGTGTCCGAAAAACTTAACCGACTACAGCGAAATCCAACAAGGCATCTCCGATATCGGACACGAAATCTCGACAGGCGTTTCCGACCTCGGAGATAAAATCAAAAACAGTATCTTCAACGACAAAAAGGCAAATTGTGAACCTGAACCAGTTACGCAGTGAACGTAAAAAGTGGCTTACCTGGAAAAATATAGCCCCGCTACGCCAAATGCTACAAGCCCTTCCGCAAATCGAAACGACATATACTTTAGGAGACACCGTTACAATCAAAGCCGAATGCGATACGAAAACGAAAGAACTGGTACATGAAACGGCTCTGGCTCTTCGCCCCTGGCGTAAAGGTCCTTTTCAGGTACTGGATACCTTCATAGACAGTGAGTGGAACAGTGCACTCAAATACAATCTTTTGGAACCCTACTTCGACTTAAAAGATAAAAAAGTCGCCGACATAGGTTGTAATAACGGATACTATATGTTTCGTATGCTCAGCCAAAATCCTAAAAAAATCGTCGGTTTCGATCCCTCACCGCTCTTTCTGACACAATTTGATTTTATCAATCATTTTGTCAAAAGCGACATCGTTTACGAATTGCTGGGCATAGAGCATCTGGAGTTTTATGAAGAGAAGTTTGACGTACTCTTTTGTCTGGGGGTACTCTACCACAGAAGTGATCCCGTATCTGCTTTGAAATCTCTCAAAAAAGGACTTGTCAAGGGAGGTGAACTCTATCTGGACACTTTCATGATAGACGGTGAAGAAGAAGTGGCACTCACTCCCGCAAAAACCTACTCCAAGATCCCCAACATCTACTTTGTTCCAACGATTCCGGCTCTTAAAAACTGGTGTCATCGTGCAGGGTTTAGCGATGTGGAAGTGTTGGAAGTTGTCAAAACCACCTCTGAAGAACAACGCAAGACAGAGTGGATCTTGGGGGAGAGTCTGGAAAACTTTCTCGATCCCGACAATCCTGACCTTACGGTAGAAGGATATCCCGCTCCCAAACGTGTCTATATTCGTGCCACCTTATAAACAAAGCGCTTAAATATCCGATATATCCATATACGAAAACGTGCATATAAAGGATATTTTTGGAAGCGCAAGAGTTAGTCGAAGAAGTGGAACCCGCAACGCAGGACGTACTGATCACCCACCAGAAGATACGTGAAAATCACGCGTATGAAATCATAGAGATGAAACCGGGGTTTGCAAAAGTCAGATTTTTGACCAAACTCGCCGAAAAAATAGACGATACGGCATATATTTACGAAGCTTCCGTCTTTTCATGCGCCAACTTCTGCGCCATAGCCGCCATAAACGAACGTATGAGTCACCTTATCAGCGCAAAAGTGGACTTTTTAAACCCCATCAAAATCGATGACGAAGAGATTGTGTTCGAAGCCACCGCAACCACCAACAGTTCCGGGAAAAAGCAAATCGACGTTGTCGGCTTCGTCAAAGGGATCCTCGTTTTCGAGAGCAGCTTCGTAACCCTCAAACTCGATAAAAAAAGCTTACTCAAAGAGATCGAAAAAGAAAGAAACTAACTAAAAACGAATCGGTACTTCATAAAGTTCGCGGAACATAAACGCTTCGACGATACTGTCTATATCCATCGGCATCGGCGTCTCAAGCACCGGTATCGATTCCTCGAAAAACGGCGCGACATCGTCGTTTTTATCTTTGACGATGACAGCCTCCAAAAACTCTTCGATATCGTCACGGTTTTCATAAAAGGTGACATCAACCACCCCGCCGCCGTCCGCTTCGACCAAAGCCCACGTCTTTCTTTCATGAATCATCGTGATCGACGCATCTCTCTCTTCACTATCCACCGGTATCAATAAAAACATTTCCCCTCCTCGTTTCTTAAACTTTCAAAGCGTTGTACGCCAGAAAGAGTACCGCCAAAGGTGCGATATAGCGTATACTGAAGTACCACACTTTAAAGACTGCATTGCCCATATGTCCGAGCAACTCCCCTTCGACGATATCTCTTTTCATGACATATCCTACAAAGATTGCGATCAAAATTCCCCCAAGCGGCATCAAAAAGGAGTCGACACTAAACTCCAGTACGTCAAAAAGTGACTTTTCGCCGAAAGTGAACATCTCTTTGTAACCGTCCGATATCGAAAAAACCACCAAGACACCGACGATAAAATAGACAAGAGAACTCCAGATAACCGCCTTTTTACGTGCCCATTTCAAACGATCTTCCAAATACATCACAGAAGGCTCGACCAGAGAAATCGCCGAAGTAAGCCCCGCAACCGCCATCGCAAGGAAAAAGACCAGCGCTATCACCTGCCCGACAGCTCCAAGTTTCGCAAATATCACCGGCAAAGAGACAAACACAAGCCCCGGACCTTTATCCGGCGTACCGCCAAACTCGAACAAAAAGGAAAAGATCACCAACCCGGCAATCAAAGCGATCAGCGTATCCATAAACGAGACCATCAAACCGGATTTGTACAGGTTGCTGTGCTTGGGCAAAGCCGCCGCATAAGTCATGATAGAACCTATACCGATAGAAAGCGTAAAGAAAGAGTGCCCCACCGCACGGATGATCGCCTCTGCACTCAGTTTGGAAAAATCAGGTGCGAACATAAAATCAACCGCTTTGGAAAATCCGTTGAAGTTCATCGCATAAACCAAAAGTCCGATGAGAATAAAAAGCAAAAACGGGATCAAGATAAGATTGGTCTTTTCGATACCCTTTTTGATACCGCCAAGCAAAACGAAAGCAACAAACAACACCGATACCAGATGAAAAAAGATCTGCATAAACGGCGCATGGGCATAAAGATTGTCAAATATCTGCTTTGCATCGTCTATAGTTGTCGGTAAACCGCTTAGAGAAAGGTAGAGATAGTAAAAAATCCAACCGATCACCACGGAGTAAAATGTCATGATCACCAAACCGGTAAAGAGCATAAAACCGGCATACTTCCACCCTTTTTGCTTCGGCGGTGCCAACTCTTCGAAACTGCTCACACAATCTTTCTGACCGCGTTTACCGATCACCATCTCCGCAATCAAAAGCGAAGCGCCGATCAGTAAAATCGTCACCAGATAAACCATCACAAACGCCCCGCCGCCGTACACACCCGTGATATAGGGAAATTTCCAGATATTTCCAAGCCCTACGGCGGCACCTGTCGCCGAAAGCACAAACCCGAGTCTACTAAACTTCGCTACTTGTTGATTCATGAAACTCCTTTTGCACAAATTTTAACCCAAAAGTGGTTAAAGCACCATTCTTTCCTGAACTTTTTATAATATTCAGCATACCTTAAGCAGGTAATAAAAAGATTTTTATGTTATTATTATTGAAAATATTTAATAAAGGACTATTGAATGAAAAAATATTCACTATTATTACTTCCTATCCTAACCGGATTTATCTTTACCGCCTGTGACAGTGAGTGTTGTGGACCGGTCGAAGCAAAACCTGCCCCGGCTCCCCAGCCTGAACCGCAAAGAAATGTCAAACCTACCGCAAAAATTGATAATTTCGGTGCAAATGCCGTGAAAGAATGTACTCCGGGTGAAACTGTGACATTAACCAACAACAGTACCGATCCCGACAACAACCTTGACAATACAACTGTAACCTGGGAAGGAACCATCAACGGTACCAATACAGTTGCCTGCCCTAATCCGGGTGAAACGACACAAGTTTGTTTAAGTGTACAAGATACGGAAGGTCTTAGTGACAAAACATGTATAACACTTAAAGGAAAAGCCGTTGTAAACCAGACACTACCTCCTTTATTCGAACTTGCACCGGATAATGAAAAAGGTGCAGGATATATAAAATGTATTAAGCTTGAAGATCCGGATAATATCGACAGTGACGGTATTGAGAATCCATACGGTAAAAACAAACAAATTAAAGAGATATACTGGAATATTACATATGCAGACGGAACGGGACACGATGTTACGCAAACGGAATGGAACAACCAGGAAGCTGCTTATCCTGAAGGTTCTTGCGGTAAATGGATTAAACATGACGACAACTCAGTACCTGTTAAAATAAAAGTAAAACCTGTAGATGATGAAGGTGAAGAAAAAACTTATGAATACACATACACGGTTGATGCAAACGGAAACGGTGTAGTTACTTTTATAAAAGCAGAATAACGCATACCCAAACTTTAAACCCTCTTTTGGCAAAATCACACCAAAAACCAAAAGAGGGTTCATGCAAACAGCCATCTCCGTCTCCACACTCAACAACCAAATCAAATCCCTGCTTGAAACACACTACCTGAATGTCCTCGTACAAGGCGAAGTGAGTCGTGTTACCTATCATGCTTCCGGACACCTCTACTTTACCCTCAAAGATGACAAAAGTGCCATTTCATGTGTCATGTTCAAAGGAAACAACCAGCGCATGAAATTTCGTCTTGAAGAGGGGATGGCGGTTATCGTAAACGGCGGTATCTCCGTCTACACCCCACGCGGTAGTTATCAAATCAACTGTGTATCGATCGAACCTGCGGGAAACGGAGCGCTGGCACTTGCTTACGAACAACTCAAAAAGAGACTCGAAGCCAAAGGTTTTTTTGACGCAAGCAGAAAAAAACCGATCCCTCCTTTCCCCAAACACGTCGTCATCGTCACTTCCAAAACAGGTGCCGCCATACAGGATATGTACCGTGTGGCTAAAAAGCGTTGGCCGCTACTGAAAATCACCCTCATCGACACGACGGTACAAGGTGAAGGCGCGGCAGAGATGATCGCACGCAATATCGCTATCGCCGATACACTTGGTGCCGATGTCATCGTCGTCGGACGCGGCGGCGGAAGTCTTGAAGATTTATGGGCATTTAACGAAGAGCGCGTCGCCGAAGCGATCTATGAAGCAAAAACACCCGTTGTTTCCGCCGTCGGACACGAGATAGACTTTCTCATCTCCGACTTTGTTGCAGATCTGCGCGCCCCTACCCCTTCCGCGGCAATGGAGTTGGTTTTACCGGACAAAACCGAAGTGCTGATGCAGCTAGACTCCCTCATCGACCGCTACAACACCACACTCCAAAGCACCTTACACAAAAAAGAGACCCTTTTAAAACACCTCTTTCAACTCTTCGAGCAAAACAGTGTCGATGCCAAACTCTCGCTCTATGCACAAGAGATTGCCAATCTCAAACAACAGTTTCAAAACTATTTTCTGCTTACGTTGGAGCGCAAACAGGAAACCCTTATACAACTTACTAACCGTTACGAACAAAACCGCCCGGATAAAAAACTCGAACACTATCATGAAAACATCCGTGAACTCGAACAACAGTTTCACAACTTTTTCAAACTCACGCTACAACGAAAAGAGCAGACACTCAGTAACCTCCAAACCGCTTTTGAAAACAACAACCCTGCCAAACGTGATCGAACCGGTATCGCCATGATCGCCAAAGATGGGAAAAAGATAGCACTCGAAACACTCAAAGAGGGTGACCTTTTTGAAGCCCAAAGCTCCAAAGTAGTCGTTACCGCAAAAGTCAAGTCCAAAAAAGCGCTCTAAAGGAAGTTCATGTTCAAATCGATCTTTACCAACAGTTTCGGGATACTCTTTTCCAGAATACTGGGATTTTTACGCGATATGCTTCAAGCTTCTATACTGGGAGCCAATATCTACACCGATATTTTCATCGTCGCATTCAAACTTCCCAACCTTTTTCGGCGTATCTTCGCAGAAGGCGCTTTTACGCAAAGCTTCCTCCCCTCTTTTACACACAGTAAACAAAAGAGTGTCTTTGCCGTTACCATCTTTTTACGCTTTTTAGGCTTTCTGACTCTCTTTGCCCTGCTTGTCACACTCTTTGACAACCTCTTTGCAAAGCTAATCGCATGGGGATTTGACGATGCGACCATAGAAGCTGCCGCACCGCTGGTGGCGATCAACTTTTACTATCTTATTTTCATTTTCATCGTCACCTTTCTGGCATCACTGTTACAATACAAAAACCACTTCGCCACCACCGCTTTTTCAACCGCCCTGTTAAACGTCACACTCATCACCGCCCTACTCCTTGGCAAAGGTTTGCCTCCTAAAGTGATCGTCTACTATATGAGTTACGCGGTTATCGTCGGAGGGATTTTACAGGTAGCCGTGCATATTGTCGCCATCAAAAAACTAAAACTCGACCGTATGCTACTGGGTGGACTAAAATATAAAAAAGCGAAAAAAGCTGCCATCCGTGAAGATCAAAAACGCTTCACTTCCAACTTTTTCGCCTCTGTTCTGGGAAGCTCCACCGCACAAATCTCCGCCTTTCTGGACGGATGGCTCGCCTCCTTTTTAGCGGCAGGTTCCATCAGCTACCTCTACTATGCCAACCGTATTTTTCAGTTTCCCCTCGCCCTTTTTGCCATCGCCACATCGGTAGCGATCTTCCCCAAAGTCACGCGTTACCTCAAAAACGAAGACGAATCCAAAGCGATGCAGATGCTCATCAAAAGTTTCTGGTTTTTAGCCGCACTTTTGGGGTTTGCCGCAGTTGTCGGGATCATCTTCAGCAAAGAGATCGTCTGGCTTTTATATGAAAGAGGTGCATTCTCTCATGAAGATACTCAAAATACTGCTTTGGTACTGGCGATGTACCTGATAGGACTTATCCCGTTCGGACTGGCAAAGATCTTTTCGCTCTGGCTCTATGCCACCCACCAGCAAAAACGCGCCGCCAAACTTTCAGGCATATCACTCGGGGTAAATATCATCCTCTCCCTTTCTCTCATCCAGCCTCTGGGCGCGGCGGGACTGGCACTGGCAAGTTCTCTAAGCGGCGTCGTTTTGTTTATCATCACCGTACGCGCTTTCGGTTTCGACAAATTTTCTGCTATAATCGCGCATAAATATGCCATTTACCTGTTGGCAGGAGTGGGGATCAGCATCCCCCTTTTACTAAAGTTGAAGGATATACTCAGTGCTTATCTATAACACAGCTACCAAAACAAAAGAGACGTTCGAACCACTTGAAGAAGGAAAAGTGCGTATCTACGTCTGCGGACCTACCGTCTATGACGACGCCCATCTGGGACACGCCAGAAGTTCCATCGCTTTCGATCTACTGCGACGTACCTTAGTGCAACTGGGATATAAGGTCACTTTTGTCAAAAACTTCACCGACATCGACGACAAGATCATCAAAAAGATGCAAGAGAGCGGTAAAAGTATGGAAGAGATCGTCACCCACTACATCAACCGCTATAAAGAGGATATGCACGCCATCGGTGTCGAAGATGCGGACATCGAACCCAAAGCGACTGAAAGTGTGGACGATATCGTCGCTTTCATCGAACACTTGTTTCAAAAAGAGTGCGCATATGTCATCGACGACGGTGTCTATTTCGACACTTCAAAAGATAGCGAATACCTCTCGCTCTCGCACCGACACGTAGACGAATCGCAAAATATCGCCCGTGTCGAGGCAAACGACGCGAAAAAAGATCCCAAAGATTTCGCACTCTGGAAATTTTCCAAAGCGGGTGAACCTGCCTACCCAAGTCCTTGGGGAGAAGGACGCCCGGGATGGCACATCGAATGTTCGGCGATGATCAAAAAACATCTTGCCACCGATAAAAATTACCAAATAGACATCCACGGCGGTGGTGCGGATCTGCTTTTTCCCCATCATGAAAACGAAGCGGCGCAAAGTCGCTGCGAATCGGGACAGCATCTGGCAAAATACTGGATGCACAACGGTTTTGTACAGATCGACGGGGAGAAGATGAGTAAATCTCTGGGCAACTCTTTCTTTCTCAAAGATGCGCTTAAAGTCTATGACGGAGAAGTTTTGCGTTTTTACCTGCTCTCCACACACTACCGTGCCAACTTCAACTTCAACGAAGAGGATCTTAAAGCGAGTAAAAAGCGTCTGGACAAACTCTACCGCCTGAAAAAGCGTATTGCCGTTACCAGCGGATCGGCAATTAACAAAGCCTTTAAAGAGAAAATCCTCTCCGCACTTTCGGATGATCTGAATATCTCACAAGCCCTTGCCGCTATCGATGAGATGGTACAGGAAGCTAACGAAAAACTGGACGCCAACCCAAAAGATAAAGGCTTGAAAAAAGAGACTTTCTCCAACATCGCCTTTTTAAACGAGTTGCTGGGTATCGGCGGCAAAGAGCCGCACATCTACTTTCAACACGGTATCGATGAAGCGACCAAAGTGAAAATCGAAGCGTTAATCGAAAAACGCAGCGAAGCCAAAAAAGCCAAAGATTTTGCTACCAGTGACGCTATCCGCGACGAATTGACACAGATGGGCATACAAATCATGGATACCCCGCAAGGTACCATCTGGGAGAAGAGCGAAAGTTGAAAGATTTTATTATCCTTATCAATCCGCGCGCTTAAAGATGCCAACGCTTACGAGTTCATCGAGACACTTCCTGAAGGCATCCATACCAAAATCAACGAATTCGGTACCAACTTTTCAGGAGGTCAGAGACAGCGTATCGCCATCGCTCGTGCAATCTACAGAGATCCGCAAATCTTTATCTTCGACGAAGCGACCAGTGCGCTTGACAGCAAAAGCGAACAAAAGATTACCGAAGCCATTAATCGCATCGCGAAAGAAAAGATCACTTTCATCATCGCCCATAGAATGAATAGTATCGTCCATTCTGATGAAATCTTTGTACTTAAAGAGGGGAAAATCATCTGCAAGGGCAAAAATAGTGAACTTTTGAAACACTGTAGTGAATTTAAACTCCTAAAAGGTTTACAAAGGTAAAGTTTTTCTGTATACTCTTTTTATAAGCTTAATTTGATTACATAAATCATAACTTTTAAAAAGAGGGATACATGACAAGCAAAAATTTACTATTTACGGGTGCACTGTTGTTCTTGCTGCTTGTCACTTCATGTGTTGTCTATTTTTTGGAAAGGTTCAATCCGTTCATCCATAAAGTCGCTTATACGGAGTATGAAACGCTCTCACCCGAAGCAAATCTATCGCAAACCGTTTTTACGGAAAAAATCGCTATCGACACTATCAAAACAGTTGAAAACAATCTTTCCGATAGCAACACAACTTTTTCCGCCACACCCCCTGTTCAAGCTATGCGGGAAAACTCACAAAACACTACTACAGGTATGAGCGTAGTAAACAACGAACGCAATACTACTGAAAAACACAAAAACGTTAAACTGGCAACAAGAATAGACACGACACGCATACCTGAAACTGTCACTACCGCAGTGGTAACAAAAGTGAAAAAACCCGTTATGAAAAAGAAAGTGCGCCACGTAGTAAGAAAAAAGAGTACGAACAGACAAACAAAAGAGAAAATCGTCATCGAGCCGGTACTGCTTAGCAAAGAGCTGCATGTTTCGCCAAGCGGCAAACTCTACAGGTGGGATCGTACATTTTTACGTGATATCGCGCAAAAGATCAAACAAAACAAGAAACGCTACGTCGCACTCTCCGTCACGGACAAAGATGCAACCATACGTACTTATGTCAGAAACATTCGCGCATACCTGCTGAAAATGGGATTGCATAAAGAGCAAATTAAAATAAAGTTTAAAAATAGAAAACAAACGAATAAATATGTATTTTCTGATCAAAAAAGAGATACTATCGAATTTTCATTAGTCGAAAGGATATAAGAGATGACCATACTCGAAATCGTTGCAAAAATCACACTCTGTCTGGCTATAGCCGCCGCTCTGGGTTTTTTGATAGGGTGGCTCTTTTCCAACATTCTGCGCCGGGAAAAAGAGGATGAAAAATACCGTGCCCTTCTCGAAGAGTATGAAGTGAAAAAACATGATATCCTCCAGCTTGAAGAGGAGCTGAGTCTAAAGAATGCAACCATAGAACAACTGGAAATCAAATACGACAACTGCGAACGGGAACGTCTCAATGCGGAACTGGATGAAAAAGATTGTCAGAAGTACCATAAAGTGATCGAAGAGTTACGTGCAGAAAACGATATGCTGATCTCTCAAATCAAAGAGCAGAAACTCTGCGAAGACGAAAACGAAATGCTCAAAGCGGATATCGCCGTACTGGAAGAAGAGCGAGACGCACTTTTAAATAAAATAGACGAATGTAAAGAGTATCAGGAAAATTATAAAAATCTTATCCTTGAAGTGGAGTCTCTCAAAAGTGCCAAAGAAAAACTGGAAAACAAACAGCAAGACGATGAGGATAAAGAGGAAGAGGATCTTGAGGATACGGAGCGTATTTTCAATCAATATGAAGTACAGCCTGCCGTTTCTCATGAAGTATTCGAAAAACTTAAAGAAAATATACTGATCCTCAAAGAAGAAGTTGCCCAGATCAAAAAAGAGCGCAATCACTACAAAAACGAACTGAAAAAAGTGCAAAAAAAGCTCGAACAAAAAAAGAAAGCACTCAAATCATGTAAAGATACCTTAGAAAAAAAATCGAAAAAAAAGAAACATGACTTAGATCATATCTATGAAATGGCAAATAAAACCGATGCTCTCGATGAAAACAATATCGAGATAAAATCTCTCACGCAGCTCATCAAAGATACACTCGACGACCTGAAAAAGTAAAGTCCTTTTTCAGGGCTTTGACAGGCTAAACGCCCCGATATATCTCTATTTAATAATATATTTGTATAATCTTTCATTTAAAACAAATGGATAAAATGAGCATGCAATATAACGATTTAAAAAAATATATTTATAAACTCGATCCGGAAACCGCACACAATATCGTAGAGTTCGGAGCGCATATTATCGGTAGTTATGCTCCTTTCTTACTGAGCTATCTCAGATCACGCTACAGTGTAAACGATACCGTACTCTCTCAAAATATCTTCGGTGTCAACTTCCCGAATCCCGTAGGTATGGCAGCGGGTTTCGATAAAAATGCCACAATGATTCCGCTGCTTGAAGCACTCGGATTCGGATATATCGAATACGGTACCGTAACGCCCCGTCCTCAGGAAGGTAACGCAAAACCTCGTCTCTTTCGTTATCCCGAACATGAATCGATCCAAAATGCGATGGGTTTTAACAATGACGGTATGACAAAAGTCAAAGAGCGTGTGGAAAAACTTTATCCTTATAAAATTCCTCTTGGTGCGAATATCGGGAAAAACAAAACCACGACCGAAGCGGATGCGATCAAAGATTACGAACAGTTGATCAACACCTTTAAAGATTTATGCGACTACATCGTCATCAACATATCCTCTCCCAACACACCGGGGCTTCGGGACTTACAAAACGAGAGTTTCATCAAAGAGCTTTTTACCCTTTCGACATCTCTGACAAACAAGCCGGTCTTGCTGAAAATCGCGCCCGATCTTGAGAGTAAAAGTGCCGTCGATATCTGCTCCATCGCACTGGAATACGGCGCAAAAGGGATCATCGCAACCAATACGACCATCAACTACAGCCTTTTGCCAAATGCCAAAGGTTTCGGCGGTATCAGTGGGAAAGTCCTTAAAGAGAAGAGCTTTCAAATGTTTGAAGAGATCGCAAAAGCTTTCTACGGACAAACCACGCTTATCTCCGTCGGAGGCATCGAAAACGGTGAAGAAGCCTACAGACGTATCAGAGCCGGAGCCAACCTCGTACAGGTATACAGCGCTTTTATTTTCAAAGGACCGGCACTGGCGAAAGATATCAATACAAAACTTGCGGAACTCTTGAGAAAAGACGGTTTCAATAATATCTCGGAAGCAGTCGGAGTCGATAGAAAATGATAAAAATTTTACTGTTACTATTTACACTACTAGGAGTCAGTATGGGAAATAACCTCCCTAAGTATTATACGAAAACACTCGAAAACGGTATGCAGATACTCGTTATTCCTATGCAAAACAACTCTAATGTCATCACGACCGATATTTTCTATAAAGTAGGAAGCGGTGACGAGATTATGGGCAAAAGCGGTATCGCACATATGCTCGAACACCTGAATTTCAAATCGACCGAAAATCTCAAAGCGGGCGAATTCGACGAAATCGTCAAAGGCTTCGGAGGTGTAAACAACGCATCGACAGGCTTTGACTATACACAATACTTTATCAAATCTTCATCCAAAAATCTCTCCAAATCGCTGGAGCTTTTTGCGGAACTCATGCAAAACCTGAGCCTCAAAGACGAAGAGTTTCAACCCGAACGCGACGTAGTTTTGGAAGAGAGACGCTGGAGAACAGATAACAATCCTTTCGGCTATCTCTACTTCAGACTTTTTAACAATGCCTATATCTACCACTCCTATCACTGGACACCGATCGGATTTGTCGAAGATATCAAACACTGGACCATCGACGATATCAAATCTTTTCACAAGATGTACTACCAACCGCAAAACGCTATTTTGGTCGTTGCGGGTGATATCAAACCCGAAACGGTATTTGAAGAGGCAGAAAAAACGTTCGGATCTATCAAAAACGACGGAAAAATCAGAAGAAACCATCAGATCGAACCGGTACAAGACGGTGCGAAACGTATAGAAGTCGACAAAGAGTCTCAGGTTGAAATGCTTGCCATCGCATTTCATATCCCGAACTTTCAAAGTCCCGACCAGGTAGCCCTCTCCGCATTGAGTGAGCTTCTAAGCAGTGGAAAAAGCAGCCGGCTAAATGCCCTGCTTGTAGATAAACTACAACTGGTAAACTCTGTCTCCGCGTACAATATGGAAACCAAACATCCGGGAATCTTTCTCTTTTTAGCAGTCTGTAATCCGGGTGTTAAAGCGGAAGATGTCGAGAAGATCATCTGGGACGAGATAGAAAAGATCAAAAACAAAGAAGTGACGCAAGAGGAACTTGATAAAATCAAAATCAACACCAAGTCGGACTTTATCTTCAGTATGCAAGACTCACAAACACTGGTCAACATCTTCGGAGGATACGCCGCAAAAGGTGATCTTGAACCGTTGTTGCAATATGAAGAGCGTCTCATGAAACTCACCCCTGCACAAATCAAAGAAGTGGCAAAAAAATATTTTACGCATAAAAACTCGACAACACTGATTTTGCGTAAACTAAAAGACGAAACAAAGGAAGTAAAATGAGTGGACCTATCGGTGCGATGACCGCACTTATCACACCATTTAAAAACAATAAAGTAGATACCGAAACTTACGAAAAACTCATCAAAAGACAAATCGCAAACGGTATCGATGCCGTCGTACCGGTCGGAACGACCGGTGAAAGCGCGACACTTAGTCACAGTGAACACAAAGAGTGTATAGAGATCGCTGTTGCGGCTTGTAAAGGGTCAAATACCAAAGTACTTGCAGGTGCGGGAAGCAATGCGACCAGCGAAGCGATCGAACTGGCGCAGTTTGCACAAAAACATGGTGCGGACGGTATCCTTTCGGTAACACCATACTACAACAAACCACCGCAATACGGACTTTTCCAACACTACAAAGCAATCGCAAAATCCGTAGAGATTCCCGTACTTTTGTATAATGTACCGGGACGTACCGGTGTCGATCTTTTTGCAGAAACGGCTATCAAACTATTTCATGAATGTGAAAATATCTACGGTGTCAAAGAAGCGACCGGATCTATCCAGAGATGTGTCGAACTTTTGGCAAAAGAGCCTGAACTTGCCGTTATCAGCGGGGACGATATGATCAACTATCCGCTCATCTCCAACGGTGGAACCGGTGTCATCTCCGTCACTTCCAATCTTTTACCGGACAAGATCGCAGAGTTGACGCATCACGGGATGAAAGAGGAGTACAAAAAATCCAAAGCAATCAACGATGCGCTTTATGATATCAACAGTGTGCTTTTCTGTGACTCCAACCCTATTCCGATCAAAGCGGCTATGTATATCGCAGGGTTGATGCCGACACTTGAGTATCGTTTACCACTGGTAAAACCAAGTCCGGAAAACTACAAAAAGATTGAAGAGACACTAAAACAATATGATATTAAAGGATTATAATCATGAAAGGTAAAACATTAGTCATCAGCGGTGCTACAAAAGGTATCGGAAAAGCGATCGCTTACGAATTTGCCAAAGAGGGTGTCAATATCGCTTTCACCTATAACTCGAACGAAGAAGCGGCACAGGAGATTGCCGACGATTTGCAAAACAAGTACGGCATCAAAGCGAAACCTTATAAACTCAATATTTTAGAACCCGAAGAGTATAAGAACCTTTTTAAAGAGATCGATGAAGATTTCGATCGTGTCGACTTTTTCATCTCAAACGCGATGATTTACGGAAGAGCCGTTGTAGGCGGATACGGGAAATTCATGAGACTCAAACCAAGAGGTTTGAACAATATCTACACAGCAACAGTCGTCGCTTTTGTCATCGGTGCGCAGGAAGCGGCAAAACGTATGGAAAAAGTGGGTGGTGGTAGTATCATCTCCATGAGTTCTACCGGAAATATCACGTACATCGACAACTATGCAGGTCACGGAACCAACAAAGCGGCTGTCGAGGCGATGGTACGTTACGCAGCCATGGAACTGGGTGAAAAGAATATCCGCGTCAATGCCGTCAGCGGCGGTCCAATCGATACGGACGCGCTTAAAGCGTTTGTGAACTACGAAGAGGTCAAAGAGAAAACGAAAAAAGCTTCTCCACTCGGACGTATCGGACAACCGGAAGATATCGCAGGTGCCTGTGTTTTCCTCTGCAGCGACAAAGCGAGTTGGATCACAGGTCAAACGCTGCTTGTCGAAGGTGGCACCACTTTTAACAGCAAATGCTAAACCTGCCCAATCTTCTCGCGCTTTTGCGCATTGCACTGGCACCGCTGATGTTCTGGCTGCTGGTAGATCGAGACAATCCCCTCTTTGCAGGGGTGCACGTTACCTGGCTGGATTACGGTGCCGCACTTATTTTCGTTATCGCTTCGGTAACCGACTTTTTCGACGGTTTTATCGCCCGAAGCTGGAATCAAATCACAAAGCTTGGCGGTATCCTCGATCCGCTGGCGGACAAGATGCTGATGTTGGCGGGATTTTTGGGACTGGTCTATATCCACAGAGCGAGTGCCTGGGCGGTTTTTATCATTTTAACACGTGAATTTTTTATTACCGGGCTTCGCATACAGGCGGCAAGTGAAGGTAAAAGCGTTTCCGCCTCTTTTGCAGGAAAAGCCAAAACGGTTCTGCAAATGATCGCAATCGGTTTTTTACTGATGAACTGGCCTTTTGCCAATGAACTGCTCTGGGCAGCAGTCGCACTTACACTCTATTCCGGTTGGGAATATATCAAAGGATTTTACAACTAATGGGTATTTTCGTATCTCTACTGGTTTTATCACTGCTTATCATATTTCATGAATGGGGGCACTTTCTTGCTGCGCGCTATTTCGGCGTCAAAGTCGAAGAGTTCGGACTGGGTATGCCCATCCTCATCACCAAACCGATGTTTAAAAAGAAGTGGGGAGAGACAACCTACTCTTTTTATCCGATGCTTTTGGGCGGCTTTGTACGGATGAAAGGACAGGATGACTTCGATCTCTCCAAAAAAAGCGACGAACCTGACAGTTATATGTCCAAAAAGCCATGGCAAAAAATCATCATCCTACTGGCAGGACCGTTTGCAAACATTCTTTTGGCTTTCATTCTTTATATCCTCATCGCTATCATCGGAGCTGATGCACTCGCTCCGGTCGTAGGCGGTACGGCAAAGGACTCCCCTGCGGCAAAAGCGGGTATCCTGCCAAAAGATAAAATCGTCGCTATCAATAACCATCCTATCATCAAATGGGATGATATCGGAAAGATTATCACGACATCACAAGGATCTCTCGATATCGCAGTAGAGAGAGAAGGAAAAATCATCCACTTGCAAATGACACCGCATGTCAGTGAAGCACGTTCTATTTTCGGAGAGAAGATACAAAAGAAGATGATCGGTATCGCACCTGCGGGAGAGTTTATCAAAATTCCGATGCACTCCGTCTCTGACGTACTCTCTTACGCCTGGGAAAAAACGATCTGGGCGACAGGTATCATCGTCAGATCATTGCAAAAACTGATAGAAGGTATTATTCCTGCAGATCAGATGGGTGGTATCGTCTCCATCGTACAGGTTACATCACAGGCTTCTGCCATCGGCATCACGACACTGCTGGCATTAGCAGCGCTTATTTCGGTGAACCTTGGTGTTTTAAACCTCCTTCCCATCCCGGCACTGGACGGCGGGCATATCATGTTCAATCTTTACGAGATGATCTTTAAAAAACCGCCGAGTGAAAAAGTCTTTTACAATCTCACGGTAGCAGGCTGGGTACTGCTGCTAAGTTTGATGGCATTTACGACATACAACGATATTTTACGTATCATGAAAGGATAGATCTATGACACAATATGAAAAAAATTTCGACGAAGTACTCTCCCGTATCGAAGCGATACGTCTGGAAACCAACGAACACCAAATCATCAAAATCGTAGCGGCAAGTAAATATGTCGATGCAGATGCAATTCGTGCATTTTATCAGATAGGACAACGTGCTTTCGGAGAAAACCGTGTACAGGATATGAAAGAGAAAGTACACGCGCTTGAAGACCTGCCTTTGGAGTGGCACTTTATCGGCAGGCTTCAGAGCAACAAAATCAATATGCTTTTAGATCTCAACCCCAGCCTCATCCAATCTTGTGAAGATTTGAAAATGGCGCAGGAGATCGATAAACGTGCAGCTGTCAAAGGGAAAAAGCAGGCGGTTCTGTTACAAATCAATAGTGCAAGAGAAGAGACAAAAGCGGGAATCGATCCCGATATGGCAGTCGAAGAGTATCGCAAAATCATAGAAACCTGCCCAAACCTCTCCCTTAAAGGTGTCATGACTATCGGTGCCCATACGGAAGATGAAGCGCTCATCCGCAAATCTTTTGAAACAACTTATCAAATTTTCGATACACTCAAAGCAGACGGTGCAAAATATTGCTCCATGGGTATGAGCAACGACTTCGAATTGGCAATCAAGTGCGGTTCCAATATGCTGCGTCTTGGCAGCATCCTTTTCAAAGGAGCGTAAACATGAAAAAATTAGCAACTGCCCTGCTTTTAACGGCAACATTTCTCAACGCCGATCTGCTATTTACGGCAGGTCAGAAAAACTTCGGTTTGAGCATGGGTACCAGTACCGGTTTTGGAAACGACTATACCACACTGGGAGCAAACTTCAACTATTTCGTACAAGATAACCTCTCCGTTGGTGTAGGCTATCTTGGATACTTCGGAGACGATCCGAAAATCAACCAGGTTACCATTCCCGTAACGTACTACTATCCTATCAGTATCACCAACTATCCCTATGCGGGTGTTTTTTACAAGCATACGTTTATTTCCGACGATTATGAAGATTATGATGTATACGGGGTGAGAGTGGGAATGTCTGTACGTATCGGGCCAAGATCCTACATATCGGCAGGATGGGTCGAAGAGTATACGGACATCGATACGTTAGATGATAACTGGGATGGTCACGCGGAAGTAAGTATCGGTTTTACCTTCTAAAAACGATACTTTACCCCAAACTTCGTTACTTTGGCAGGTTTGAAGTAGAGTGAAAATGTTCTTTGTGTCCGAAACATTTTCGCAGGTACGAGGTCACTGTCAAGCGCTTCTAAAAGCTTTTGTACCACTTCCCTGCCAAGTGAAGATTTTGCGTTTTTTGTTCCCTTTTTGACTACTTTGCTATCATTTGCAACAGGTGTGAGTGAGCGTATCTGCTTTGTTTCAAGCGAATAACGCTTATAGTCAAATGCATTTATCTTTGTTACTGCACCACAAGCCCAAAACATCAAAACAACAGCAAAAAGAGATCTTTTACAAAGCGTTACCAATTTTTATCTTACCTAAAGAAATATTATTTTATTTTATACTTGAAGAGTGAAAACTACCGACTGAAACCCAAAAATCAAAAAGATTTCTTATGGTACACTATTAATTTTAATGGAAATTTAAATCTATATTTTCTATTTCAGTTTGTCAGAAGAAAATAGTGAAAGATATTGAATTGAGTACAAATAATATAATTTATACTTATAAAATTTAAATATATTAAATCGTATCTATTTTAAAAAAATTGCTGAACTTTTTGGAAGATTTTACGAAAGGTAACATATTTACGAGGTAAAAAAGGCGCTATGCTATTTTACATAGCAGCGCCCAAAAAGCATTAAAGTGCGTCGATCTTTTCCAAAAACTTTTTCGTCTGAGGCATAGAGTTAAAAGACTCGAAAGCCTCATAGGCATTTTGTGACATTTGCGCATAGTTCTCTTTAGTGAACTTATGAAATCCCTCTACCAATGCATCGACATTTTTAGGCTCTACCAAGACACCCGTTTTTCCCTCTTCCACGATTTCAGCGATTGCAGGAAGGTTGGTTACCAGCACGGGACGCCCGACAGAATAAGCTTCGATGACAATACCCGGATACCCTTCTCTATGGCTTGGCAATACCAAAACATCCGACTCTTTCAACTTCTCCACAACTTCGGTAGGGGTTAGAGAACCCTCGTAGGTCGTATTGTACTGTGCAACGTATTCGGGGGTATATTTACTTTCATGAACGGGTCCGTAGATTTTGACGTCAAAACTCTCATCGAGTTGTTTACACGCTTCCAGAAGCTCCTGTGTCCCTTTTTCATCTTTGAGGTGACTGATATAAACAAAACGTTTGTTAAACTCTTTTTTCGGAGCACTGTTTTCCGGTCTTCTTCGGACATTTGGAAACCAAAATGTATTAGGATTGAACTTTTTAAAATAGTCCACCAGATATTTCGTCTCGAAAAAACTAAGATCCGCTTTTTCCAGTACATAGCGGATCAACCCCTTTCTAACAGGATCGACGCTTTCGTAAATTTCATTGAAATTTCCTGCAAATTTACGCAAACTTACTGTTTTACCGAACATTTTTGCAAAAAAGATCACAAAGGGAGCGATCATGATATAGTGGTTTGCTGTACCGTGTATACTGACATGATCGTATTTACGGATGTTGCCTAGAAACTCTTTCATGACAACAAAAAATGTTTCGGCGATATTTTTATAACAGTTTTTGTTGGAGTTGATCGCCAGATACTCCACATCTAACGCTCTGAAATCCTCCAGCAACTGTTCGAAGAGTACCGTTACACCACCGGCGTTTTTCATATCTTCGGCATACATCGGACCAATAAGTATAATCTTTTTATGCTGACTCAATTTTTTCTCCTGATTTTTCTTTTTCGTAAATTCGTTTAAGCACCGTTTTGGCGAAATAATACTCGACACCTACTATCGCAAGATTAATCAAAGCGAATGCTACAATCGGATAGTGTTTAAAGAGTGCATGCACCAGCACAATCACCAGAACAAGCCGTATGATATTGAGTTTCAACTCCAGCATATTGAAGTTGAATGTTTTGGAAAGCAGACTGAAAAGACTCAGATAGGCGATGACGATACTGGCAAAAATAAGTATAAAAACGTAAATCGGAGAATCTACCGACAAGTAGGCGGGTTTGATAAAGTTCACCACAACCGCGATCAACGCCGAAACGACAATCCCTCCGCCCAGCACATAAGGACGATACCTTTTCAAACCTTCTATATGCGCCATCACCGCATCCATTTGCGACATATTGAACTTGGAAAGAAAGTAGGAACGCAAAGAGGAGATAAAAATCAAAATCAATCCCCCGAAACTCATCGCATATCCCAGTTCGGCAAGTACCGTCGTCATCTTTTCATCGACAAGATAGATGATGGCATAGCGGTTGGTGTAGATATACAAACCGTTGATAATATAGGTCAATGCGGAAAAGAGGATAAACTGTTTCATACGCCTTTTGAAAAGATCGCGTATCTCTTTTTTGGCAATCTGTGTTTTACAAGCTGCCAGAAAACCGATATTGTACTTCATGTTCAAAAAGATCACCATTGCAAACGGTATGATAAAGAGATAAAGATAGATCATATCCAGATCGATCTCTTTCGCCCAGAAGAGGATGTAGAGCAAAAACACCACTCGCACGGCAAGGATGATGAAAGAGTTTACAATGATAAACTTCACCCGCTTTTTGGCTAAAAGTGTCGTTTTGAAAAATATCCAGCTAAGCAGTGCAAAGATAGAAAGATAGATATATGATTGTGCAATTCCCAGATTTTGTACACCGAAAAAGATATCGGCATAGTGTCCCAGCATGGTTTGCGACAACACAAAGAGCAATGCAAATATCATCAACTGTATCAAGGCGTTGATTTGATCGGAGATTTTGTAGATTTGGTTAAAACGCAGATAACTCACCGTCAAACCAAACTCAAAAACGAAAATCAACATCATGATGATATTGAACGCCGCGGAAAATCCTGCCATCGTTTCAATATTCAGTTTATAGGGGATCAATAGTGCAATAAGGTATGTTGAAAAACTATATACGAGGTTCGAGATGAAAAACATCGCCCCTTCGTTTGCAAGTAGTGCTTTTATTTTACCGATCAATAGAGGAATCCTTACTTCATGAAGTCGGCGGTGAGAAAACACCGCCTTTTATTTGTCTATAATAACTACTTTTTTCTTCGTATTTTTTCAATATCGAGAGACTGTTTACAAATCAGACGTTTACCGCGTGCCGTTCTTTCGATTTTGTCGACAACTTCCACACTAAAGTCAATACCGTCCCTTACCAGTTTTTTCATACCGGAAATGACATGCTCTTTGTCGATGTCCCCCGTACGGCTTTCGATGAGTACCGTTACTTTACCGGGTTCGGTTTGTCTGTACTGAAGGTTTCTGATCATATCCAAAGGCAAGTGCTGACCACCACACATCGTCGTGATGGAGACCAGACGCTCGTCTGCCGTTACAAGATAATCCTGCGTACGTCCTTCGATATTTTTCACTTCTCTTGCGATATCGCTGCCTTCGAAATAGACAATATCTCCGGAAACCTCATCGGCTGTTTTGAAGTTGATAAACGGCATGACAAAGTTATCAAAAGAGGTTCCTACGATTTCATTGTCCACGATTCTCGGTACACCGTAAGCGTTGATAAAGTGGTAGTTTCCAAAATCAATTCTGTACGCACCGACCACACGCTCCGTATGTCCGTAATCTGCCAAAATCTTGACATGATCACCAAAAAACTCTTTGATCGTCACAAAATCAGGCTCGAAAATACTTTCGGAAGAGACAATGACACCTTGAATATCCAACGGCGCTTTGTTGTACTGTTTACACATCGCAATGAAACTAAGCACTGCACTCGGATAACCGAATACAAACTTCGGTTTGAACTTTTTCGCCTGCTCGTACATCAACGGAAACTTCTCCGAAGTGAGGTAGTTGTACGAAAGGTAAAGATAGTTGTCTACAGGCTCATGCTCCCAGTAGATATCTTTTTCAGGCTGTGATACTTCTCTACCCTTGATAAGCAGTGTTCTGTCACGATATTTATAACCGATCTTGCCCAGCGTATACATAGAGTAAGCTTTATGCTTCGCACGACTCGTGTAGAGCGGTTGATAATATTTCGTAGGAGTGGAAAGCGAACCGCCACTATAATAAGGTACCGGTTTTTCCACCTTGTCGGTATACATTCTTTCAATATTGGCTTTGATGTCATGTTTGGAGATGCTTGGAAATTTTTTCAAATCATCCAGTGCTTTGAAATCTTTGGAGCTGACACCGTGTTCTTTAAAAAGCTCTTTGTAAAAAGGGATATTCTCTTCGGCAAAGATCAACGTTTCGAGTGTTTTGTTGAAAACAAAATCGTGTTTAAACTGTTCGCTTCCGTTTTCATAGTCGATATAACGCTTCATAAACCGGCTATATAACTTACCGTAACGTATTTCAATGGGAATACTTCCGTAAAGCCCTCCCAAAAATGTTTTGAGAGACTGAGGCATTTTATAGTATGTATCACGATAGAGATGCACAACACTGTCAAACGAAAAACTCATAGAGATCCTTTGCATAAAAATTTATTTGACTCAATAGCGACCAAAAAAGCAAAACGAAGAGTGATTTGGCACACATATAAGCCTTTATTTAAATAAATATTATCTAAAAAAACTTAATTAGAAATATAATATTAAAAAATGTACAAGTTTATTTCCGTTCAAAACAATTTAAAACAAATTTGCATTTTCCATAACAGGCACAAATAGCTCTTATAGAAAACATAGTCCTACAATTATATTCCCTTTTCTCTTTTTAATTGCTTCGATATACTTAGTTATCCTACTAAAGGACTTAAAAATCAAAAATTTAATATTTTATATTTTTTATAGGGTCAAGACAACTTAAGAGGTTCTTTTCTGAAGATTTCTAACAATAATTTGTAGAGATCTTCACCTCTATGATTGAACCTGAATTCACACTCTTTGAGATGTAGATTGATGCTCTTTTTATCAATCCCTCTACTTAACTAATCTTATTTTAACATAACTCCAGAAAGATTCTATTCCGTTGATATGAGATTTACCTCGAACAAACTCATAAGCACCTCTACCTCTTTTGCCTTTGATACGTCTGGCTCCGCAATAACTTTCATCTACTTCTATCTCTCCTGAGAGAGGAGAGTTTTCTTCACAAATCAGTACAATTCTTTCTCTAAAAGCCTTGTAAT
>Ga0256843_1000825_pt1 | contig 25498 bp, 26 predicted proteins | sample AlvinellametaG_FD_191572 | JGI IMG/M metagenome (GOLD analysis project Ga0256843, IMG submission 191572) | Pompeii worm associated microbial communities from hydrothermal vent at the East Pacific Rise, Pacific Ocean - Alvinella | ecosystem: Host-associated > Annelida > Integument > Unclassified ... | reverse complement strand
CTTAAAAATATCCCATTTCCGCCCAGTTGATTAATACCCACTTCAAACGAAACCCTGGTTCTTGTAGAGCTTTTTTCAAAAATCATAGCAAGTTGTTGATGTTTTAAATAAGGCTTAAATATTCCAACTTTTGTCTCTTTTTTTATCTCAAAGCCAAGCTCAATTATTTCTCTAATCTCTTTAGCGGTATAATCAATAAGCCATAAAAAGTGTCTCAACGTAAATCCTTTATACATAATTAAGGTATAATTTTAACAAAAAAAGGAGCGTTTTTGAAAATTTCTGAAATAGCAACTCTTCCTACGAAGTTTGGAATTTTCAATATTCAATCTTTTAAAGAAAACGACAAAGAACACTTAGTGATTTTTACCAAAGAAATGCCAAAAATTCCGCTTGTTAGAATCCATAGTGAATGTTTAACGGGAGATGCATTAGGCTCTCTTAAATGCGATTGTGGAGAGCAGTTAGAATATGCTATGAAAGAGATAAACAAACACGGGGGAATGATAATTTATTTAAGACAGGAAGGAAGAGGTATTGGGCTATTTAATAAAGTAAACGCTTATGCTTTGCAAGATAGAGGACTTGATACAGTAGAAGCAAATCATCAGCTAGGATTTGAAGCGGATATGAGGGATTTTAGTATTGTAGAAGAGATACTAAAGCACTTTGGAATCAATAAAATAAAACTTCTTACAAACAACCCTAAAAAAATCTTTTCATTAAAAAATGTAGAAGTAGTAGAAAGAATACCAATTAAAGTTAATCCAAACAAATACAATGAAGAGTATTTAAGGGTAAAAAAAGAGAAAATGGGGCATAAGCTTTAAGAAGTGAAAAGGGAAAAATGAATAATGAAAAGGAAGAGATGGGGAAAAGATGTGGACAAAATAAAAAGGAGAAATAATTGAAAAAAATCTTCATAACTTCTAATGGCTTTGTGGGGAGTGAATTAAAAAAAGCTTTTAAACAAAACCTAACAGATAATATAAATGAAGCAGATGTTATTATCAACACAATTGGAATCTTAAAAGAAGAAAAACACACATTTGAAGACTCACACATCAAAGCCATAGAAAAACTACTCCCCTACAAAGACAAAAAACTAATCCACATCTCAGCCCTTGGTAGCCAAAAAAACCACCCATCCCGTTATAAACACACAAAAGCAATTGGTGAAGAGATAATCAAAAAAAACTTCAAAAACTACGCTATATTAAAACCCTCTATCATTCTTGGAGAAGGCCAAAAGCTATATAAAGACTTAGAAAAATTTAAAAACATGCCAATAATATTTGTGCCAAAAATGAAAGTAGCCCCAATTGAAATAGAAAAACTAATAGGCTTTATAAAAAGAATAATAAATGAAGACATAAAAGGCGAATTTGAACTTTGTGGAGAAAATATTGTAAGTATGAAAACACTATTTAAGGCGGTATTCAAAAGATATGGCAAAAATCCTATAATTATAGAAGCTCCAAAATTTTTCTTTTTTATAATGCTTCCTGTTTTAAGTGCGCTAAATATTATGAGCAAAGATGAATATTTAATGATAGAAGACAATATTTGTAAAGGTTAAAAATGGATAAATACGAAAAATTTATAAACGAACTCTTAAAATGGAACAAAACGCATAAATTCACAAACTACACTTCAAAAGAGGAACTTCAAGAACAAATAGAAGATAGCTTGTACCCTCTTGAATACATAAAAGACAAAAAAACGGCAATTGACATAGGCACGGGAGCGGGATTTCCTGGAATTGTTTTGGCAATTGCAATGCCCGAAACTAAATGGTATTTGGTAGAACCTCTAAAAAAAAGATATAGTTTTTTAAATTACTTAAAAGTAATCTTAGGACTAAACAATGTCGAAGTTGTACCTAAAAGACTTGAAGAAGCGAATCTACCAAAAGTTGATTTAATCACAAGTAGAGCCGTTATGCCAACAAAAGAAATCCTTGAAATTGCAAAACCTTATATGAAAGAGGATACTTTGGTATTATTATACAAAGGTTCAAATGTACTTGATGAACTTGATGGAATCAAAGCAAATATAATCTCAAAAGATGATAAAAGAAATTATCTTTTTATAAAGGCAAACAATGGGTAAGTTGATTCTTTTTTTAATAATTATTGGGGCAATTTACTTTTTCTTTATTAAAAAACCTCAGGTTGAAAATAAAGAAGATAATGATAAAGATTTGGTAATGTGCGATAAGTGCAAAACGTTTTATCCAAGTGATGAAATCATAAAAGTAGGAGATAAAAACATCTGTAAGGATTGCTATGATAATTCTTGAAGCACCATTTAGCAATGAAAAATTTCACTTTGTAAAAACATTAGAAGATATAAAAAACTCTCCAAACAACGCTACTTTAATCTTTAAATATTGCGACTCTTCACTTGAACTTTATAGCTTTTGCCAAAGAAACAATATCCCTTATGGTGTGTATGTTAGCTCAATAAAAGAACAAATTTTTGTCTCAAGCCTTAATGCAAAATATATTTTTACCGATATTATTGAAAATGCTAAAAAGTTCCAAGAGGTAGCTAATGAGTATCTTCTTGATACAAAGGTAATTTTTTTAGCACTCTCTCTTGATGAAATAGAAAAAATAGCTCCTCTTGGAATTGACGGGATAAAAATTAAGGAGCAACGATGGCAAGAGCTAACATCACCCCAACACAAAAGGAGATCTTCTTAAAAGAAGAAGACTTCATCGTCTCCAAAACTGATCTTAAAAGCAAGATCTTATACGGAAACGAAATCTTTATTCAAATGAGCGGTTATGAAGAGTCAGAGCTTATTGGAAAAAATCACAACATCCTAAGACATCCGGATATGCCAAAATGTGCTTTTAAAATTCTTTATCAACACATCCAAGATAACGACCAGGAATGGTTTGGGTTTGTTAAGAATTTAAGAAAAGATGGCGGATTTTACTGGGTCTTTGCAAATATTTCCCCTACATTTTCAGCTACAGGTCAAAAAGTCGGATACTATTCAGTAAGACGTAAGCCAAGAGATGGATTTAAGCAAATTATAGAACCTCTTTATAAACAGCTAAAAGAAATAGAAGATGCAAAAGGCATGGATGCGGCATTAAATGCAGCAAATGAGTTATTAAAATCAAAAGGCCTAACCTTTAACGAACTCATGATAAAAATCCAAAAAGGAATAATCAATGAACTCTAAAACACTTTTTATAATAACCGCGGTTTTGTTTTTAGGAGTTGCAGGCTATGGGTTATATAGCGGTGAGTATATAAGCAGTGCTTTAGGCGCACTTGGTGCAATTTTGTCAGTTTTTGGTATTTTAAAAGACAACACACCAAAAGCTACTACCAATTCAAATCTTTTAACAGAAATATCAAAGATTATCGAAAAAGCTTCAAATGGAGATTTTAATGATAGAATCACTATGATTCCAAAAAACGACCCACTACACGATTTGGCATGGGATGTAAACAATCTCTTAGACCAACTTGAAGCATTTGATAGAGACATAAAAGAATCAATCCGTGCAGCACAAAACGGAATTGATTACAGAGACATAGCACCTCAAGGATATAAAGGTAGATTTAGAATAACAGTTGAGATTATCAACCAGGCTATAAGCGCTATTTCTACAGCGTTAAAAGAACAAGCAAGAAGTGAGCTATTTATTACACTAAACGACCTAGGTGGCGGTACAAAAGCAGAAATACTTGAAATTAAAAAGTCTTTTGATGAAAAACTAAGAGAATTTATGCTAAAAATTGATGCACTCTCAACTGAAATTTTTGAAGGTGCAGACGAATCGGCTCAAAAAATTGAAAACTTAGCAATGGTATTAAACGAATTAATTGACTTTATTGCGCATACAAACGAAGCAATTAACATGCTTTCACAAAGAGCAGAAGAGATTGGAAAAATTGTTGAATTAATTACTGATATTGCAGACCAGACAAATCTTCTTGCATTAAATGCGGCTATTGAAGCGGCAAGAGCGGGTGAACATGGTAGAGGATTTGCAGTAGTTGCGGATGAAATTAGAAAATTAGCAGAACGCACTCAAAAAGCAACTAGTGAAATTTCTATCACAATTAAGACACTACAACAAGAAACAAGCGAAATTCAAGCAAACTCAGATAAAATCACACAAATGGCAACAACTAGCCGTGAAGATGTAGAGAGTGTAAATAGTATGGTTCTTGGATTTAGAGATAAATCTTTAGAAAACAAAAAAAATGTAGATTACGCACTTACTAGAATGTTTATAGACTTAGCAAAACTATCTCATTTAGTATACAAACTCAACGCATTTGAAGCGGTGGTAGAAGAAAAAGAAATAGACCAATTAAATGATACTGAGTGTGAATTTGGTAAATGGATTAGAAGCGAAGAGACAACAAGAAGAATTGGTTGTCTTCCAGAATACAAAGAAATTAAAGACAAACTTCACAAAAATATTCACGAATACACAAATAAAGCCCTTACATGTACAAAAGACAAAACTTGTATCAAAAATAAAGATGAGATTATTGACATCTTTACAAAAGTTGAGGATAATTCTAAAAAACTATCTCATAAACTTGATGAGTTGTTTGAACATTATGTCAAGGAGCCGTGTAGTTGAGGAAATTCGATTTTTTATTAATTCTCCTTCTTCTTCCCTTTATTTTAATTAGCCTTTTTTTAGTAAATGAAATTTCCCATAAACTTTTCATAAAAGAGCTAATATACATAGGCATTGGAGTTGTAGTATTTATAGGAGTGTATTTAATTCCAATTAGAAAACTTTTATGGGTTATTCCCATAATTTATTGGATTAATATTCTTTTATTGATATTAGTGGATTTAGTGGGTATTAAAATACTGGGCGCACAGCGGTGGCTAAAAATCCCTGGCACAAACTTTACCATACAACCATCTGAATTTATGAAAACAACCTTGCTTTTAATGCTTGGATATTTAATATACCGCTACCCTCCTAGACCTGTGTATACTTTTAAAGAGTTCTTAAAACTTAGCTTTTATATTATTTTGCCCTTTTTACTAATTGCAAAAGAACCAGACCTAGGTACAGCTTTGATTTTACTTTTAATTGGCTTTGGTATTTTATTTATTGTAGGAGTGAATAAAAAAATATGGATTAGCTTAATTGTAGGCTCAATACTTTTTGCTCCGGTTGCTTATAAGTATCTTCTAAAAGATTATCAGAAAAAAAGAATAGAAAACTTCCTAACTCACCCAAGCTACCATGTAAAACAATCCCTAATAGCAATAGGAAGCGGTGGAATTACCGGAAAAGACAAAAATGAAGCCACTCAAACACAGCTAAAATTCCTTCCAATTGCTAGTAGTGATTTTATTTTTGCATATTTGGTAGAAAGATTTGGATTTTTAGGTGCTATTGGAGTTATATTTTTGTATTTTTTACTGATTTTACACTTATTAAATACCGCAGAAAAACTAAAAGAAGACTACTTTGCCAAGGTAATGTTTGCAGGTGTTGGACTTATGATATTTGTCTATTCATACATAAATATTGCAATGACTATGAATTTAGGACCGGTTGTGGGAGTACCTTTGCCATTATTAAGTCATGGAGGTACTAGTTTTATAAACTTTATGATTTTATTTGCAATACTTGAAAATCTTATTTCAAAAAAAGAGTTTTTAAATACTTACGGAGTAAAATAGAGAAGCCTATTTAGACTCCTCTTTGTTTGCTTGTGGCATTTGAGTAGGTTCTTTTGGTTTGTTGAATTTACTCATAATGCTTGAAAGTTTTTCTTTTAATGTTTCAAAGATATCTTTTGTTGATTCATCGCTTTCAAGGATTTTTTCAAGTTTTTCAATCTCTTCATATAAATCTTTGTAATCAATTTCAACTTTTCCATATCCTAAAGCTTCAGCAAGTTGTAATTGCTCTTTTGCGTATGCTAAAAGCTCTTTTAACTCATCTTTGCTTGGGTTTTCTTTGTTTGCAAGTTCATTTGCTCTAATAATTGTTTGTTCAGCTCTTAAAATTGGTAAAGGAATTACGATTTTTTCAAGCACTAATGTCTCAAGAGCTTCAATCAATAATCTCTTAGCATCTTCAAATTTGTCTTGTTCAATTAATGGCACAATAGCTTTTAATACCACCGGATATGTTCCAATTGGAAGAGCAGTTACATAAATATCAAGCTCACTTGCAAGATTTAGCATAATATCTCTTGCTAGTTGTACCTCACTTGCTTTAATTAACGCCACAACTTCGCTTTTTGCAGCTTCTACATCATCTACAGTGCCAGGAAAATCTACAACACTCTCTCTTACATCTACAGGAACTAATTGTAAGTTAGGGTCTCTTACAACCAATACTTCTAGTTTTCCAAGAACGTTTGCAATCTCTTCTAAAGCTTTGTCTTTTTCTTTTCTATCAAGTAAATCTACAACTTTAGCCACTAAATTGATAGCTTCTACAGCTTCTTCAGTAACTTTTTTTACTCTTTCATCTACATAGTTATCTTGTGCAGCCTCAACTTGTTTTGTAACTTCTTTGTTTTCTTCTAATCTTTTTTTCACTTTTTTTGCCATTTTCCCCTCCTTATGTTTTAGTTACATAGAATTATATAACTTTATCTTATAATTGTCAAGGATTTTTTAGTCAAAAAGGAAAGAAAAATGAAGTTTTTAGTTTATAAAAGTTGAGCTATTTGATTTAAGTTACATTAATTACCTCAACCTCCACGGCTTTAAATCTTGCCGTTTTTACTTTATGGTCAGCCTCATCTCCAAATAAGTAGTTAATCTTATTTTTTGCAAAATGAAATGTCGTATAAAGTGTATATGGCCTTACACTTTTTGTAAATTTAACCTTCAGTTTTTCACTCTGTCCATAAATTGATTTTAATTTAATAAATTCACTTATTTCGTTTTTATGTATTTCATTTACCAAAACTATATCATCTGGGTATTTGTTTGTTAACTTCTCACTTGGCTTTGTCTGAGCGGCGTTATTGTATTGTGCAAGCGCTCTTCCGGTATTTAGCCACCATCTTTTTTTACCCTCAATCAAATCTTGCACTTCGCCTCTTATATGATATTTGTGATAGTGAAAATGCCCTTTTCCATCAGGAGTAGAAAAGCTTTCTAAATGAAGCACCTTTGAATCGTTACCATCTTCATGTATTGGCCACTGAAGTGGTCTTTTTGCTAGTCTTTCATAACTAGCCCCTTTAAATCTACTAACTTCCTTTTTACAATCTTCAAATACCTCTTCGCTGTTTTTATATTCTACATTTGCCCCAAGCCTTTTTGCAATTTCGCTTAATACTTCCCAATCATCTGGCAAATCTGAATTAATTAAAGGATTGCTTAAATGAAGTCTTCTTTCGGCATTTACATAAACCCCTCTTTTTTCATAAGCACTTTTTGTAGCAAATACAATATCAGCTTTTTGTGTAATCTCATTTGGCATAACTTCTAATACCATTAAAAACTCTAACTCTTTAAATGCTTTATGGATTTTGTTCTGATTTGGGTGAATATGCAAGATATCTTCACCCATATTTATAATTGCTTTTATATTGCCTTTTAATATCTCATCAATTACATCCGGCGTCATTAGACCTATTTCATCCTCATCAGGTCTTATATAATCAGGCAGATAATATGGAAGACACCCTACATCACATGCTCCCTGGACGTTGTTTTGTCCCCTAAGAGGTAAAACACCAGCTCCCTTTTTAAAATTTCCAGTTAGCATTGCAAGGTTGCTTATTGCATTTACACTCTCTGTTCCGTCAATGTGCTCTGTAATCCCAAGCCCCCATGCAAAAATTGTAGGCTTTGTTATCAGTTTTGCAATCTCTTCAATTTTTTCTTCAATATCCTCAAAACCTTTAAGTTTTCTAAAAAAGCTTTTATCATATTTATCGTTTAAGAGAAGTTTTTTATACTCATCATATTTTACACATCTTGAATTTATAAACTCTTCATCTATTAAATCTTTTTCAATCAACTCTTTTGCAATAGCATTTAAAAACAACAAATTACTCTCAAAAGGCAAAATCACTTTAACATCGGCAAATTTCATTAGTGGAATCTCTCTAACATCCACTACTATTAACTTAGCGCCTCTTTTTTTTGCTTTAATTATTCTACTTGCAACCATCGGATGAGCTTCTGTAGTGTTTGAACCAATTACAAAAATAGTGCTTGCATCAAATAACGAATCAAAATCAACGCTACTAGCGCCCTCACCTATACTCATTTTTAGCCCTGAGAGACTTGGTGAGTGACAAACTCTAGCGCAATTATCAACATTTGGAGTTTTTAAAATTTTTCTTGCAAAATGTTGAAAAAACCATGCACTCTCAATATTAGTCCTAGCACCACCTATTGCGGCAATTTCTTTTGAATGAAACTCTTTTAACTTCCATGCGGCAATATCAAGAGCTAAAGATAACGGGGCTTTATAAAATCTCTCATCCCATTCAATTAAATTAGCAAGTCTTATTTGAAGTTCAAAAGGCATATTATTGGCGTTTTTCTTTATAAAATCATAACTTATTAAATTCTCATTTAATCTATGGTCTAAAAAATCAAATCCATATTTACCTTTTATACATATTTCACCACCGCTTGAAATTCCGTCTTTTTGGGCGTTGATTTTTATGATTTTGTTATTTTCTATTGTGGCATCTATCTCACACCCAACACCGCAATAAGTACAAACGCTAACCATTAGGTTCCTTTAAGATTTAATTTATCCGTTTATACCCTATTTTGTTATTTTTTGCAATAATTTATCTTGCAAATTTACAGGAAGAAGGTTAAAGAGTTTAATTAAGTAATAAAATCTTTTTGGAAAGGCATACTCTTTTTTGTTATTTTCTATTGCATACATAATCTCATCCACACCCTCTTCTAACTCCATTAAAAAAGGCATATGAAAGCTATTTTTTGCCGTCATGTCAGTTTTGATAAATCCAGGCAATATATTGATAACATTTATATTTGGAGTTAAGTTTCTAAGAGACTGGGCATAAGAATTTAGCGCACGTTTGCTTGAACTATAAGCAATAGAAGTAGGAGCGGCCACCAAAGAAGCAAGAGATGAGATAAAAACTATTTTTGCGTTATTCTTTTTTCTCATATATGGCAAAATATCCTCAAGCATTAAATGAATACTTAAGAGGTTAATATCAAATGTTTTTTTAAAATCTTCAAAGCTTGGAAAATCATCACTATGAGGAAGAGAAATAGCAGCATTAAAAATAGCCACATCTGTATCAGTAAAAACACCATTTAATGCTCTAATCTCATCAAAATTACCCAAATCAACCACAAATGGATGAATTTTGTTTGAGAGTTTGGCTACTTCATATAATTTATCTTTGTTACTGGCTATTGCATATATTTTATTGGCTTTGTTTATATATCGTTTTACTAACTCTTTGCCAATTCCCCTACTAGCACCCGTTATTAAAACATTCAATTAAAATCCCCATTTTCTCATTATCTCTTGACCTTTTGTAGATTTTGCAAACTCCAAAAATTTTTTTGCCATTTCTTTATTTGATGCAAATGATGTAACTGCCATTACCAAATCACATTTTGGATTTAAATTTTTATCTATTGAAATTATATCAACAAAAGGCTTATAATGTTTCCAATATGCAAGAGCTTTCCAATTTATACCGCTATCCGTATCAGTAATAACATTTGCCACTATTTCATTAGATGTATAGCCTACTATTGCTTTTTGTTTAATCTGGTTATAAAATTTTTGAGATTTTTTCAACAATACTTCTTTTGTTTTAAGTCCTACTGATGAAATATTTGAACCTATAATCACACTAACATAAGGTTTTGCCAAATCATTTAAAGACATAATTTTTTTAGGATTTCCTTTTTTTATCATTACCACTAGTTCATTTTCACCAACTTTTGCAATATAACTAAATAGTTTTGGATTTATTTTAATTAACTTATCACTGCCCGGAAAATAAATATCACACTTTTTTTGTTTAATCATCTTATCATACAAACTTCCGCTATTTCCAAAAAGAGTTTTTACTTTTAATCCAGGATATTTTTTTTCAAATATTTTAGCCATCTCTTTTACAGGATATTTCATAGTCACACCGCTATAAATTACCAATGTCTGGGCTAGAAGTATTTTTGCTACAATTAAAAACAGAATTTTTTTCATAATATCTCCTTAGTCGGTTAAAAAGGGTTAAAATGTTTTATGTAATCTCAAAACTATTTACTGGATTTATATTGCCTCCTGGTATTTTTGTTTTGGTATTTTTGTTTATTGCATTTAAATCCAAACAAAAACTCATAAAACTACTCTCAATTACCTTTGCAATTTTTCTATATTTAATATCGACAAAACCTGTTGCAAATTTACTTCTCTCTCCACTTGAAAATATCAAAGCATCATCACAAAAGGCTAGTTATACAATACTATTAGGAGGAGGGTTTAGTTTTAACGATTTTTTTAAGTTCTCTGCCCATTCATTCAAAAGAGAAGTTTATTCTTATATTATTTCAAAAGACAATAAATTAATATTTACAGGCGCTCAAAAAGAAATAAAAGCATTTAAAATGGATTATGAAACTTTTAATAAATATTTTGGTGTAAATGTAAAATATTATTTGACAAAGCCATCAAACAACACCTACCAAAATGCATTTAATACAAGCCAGCTTTTTGAAAAAAACGGATGGGAGAAAAAAATCTATTTAGTTACAAGTGCTTTTCACATGAAAAGGTCAATTAAGATTTTTAAACATTTTGGATTTGAAGTAATACCAAAACCTGTAGATTTTTTAAGAGACTATAACTACTCGTTTATTGATTTTATTCCAAATGCAGGGAACTTTTATAAAAGCTATATTGCAATACATGAATATTTTGGAATACTAAGTCTTAAATTAAGAGGCCTTTAGTTTTACAAACTCTTCAAACTCTTTTGCCTTCATCGGCTTTGCAAAATAAAAGCCCTGATAATAATCCACATTAAATGATTTCAAAATTTCAAATTGAGTTTTTCTCTCAACACCTTCGGCTATTGTTTTCATACCCAAGTTTTTTGCCATTTCAACAATAGTTTTTGTATAAACTTTGCCTTTTTCATCTTCTACCTCATCAATAAAAGACTTATCAATTTTCAAATCATCAATATCCAAATCCTTCAACGCCAAAAACGAAGAATACCCAGTCCCAAAATCATCTAAACTCACCCTAAAGCCCATATGTTTTATAGCTCTGACTATTTTTAATGCTCTTTTTTTGTTTTCAATAAAAATAGACTCAGTTATTTCCATCTCCAGTTTGTTTGTATTAGCTTCAAACTTACTTGTAAGTTTTACCAAATCTTTTATAAATCTCTCATTTCTTATCTGTGCTACTGATACGTTAAATGCTATTGTTAAATCTTTAAGACATTCATCTTTTTGCCAAGTTTTTAATTGTCTTAAGACTTCAATTATCACCCATTTTCCTATTTCATAAATTAATCCGTTCTTTTCAGCTAGGTGAATAAACTCCTCAGGATAGATAATCTCCCCATCACAATTCCATCTAATTAAGGCTTCACAACCAATGATTTTTTCATTTTTATCAACTTTTGGCTGGTATGTTAAAAAAAATTCATTGTTTTGCAAAGCATTTGAGAGTCTGTTTTTTAAATTTAGTTCTTTTTTTATTTTTTGCATAATTTTATTATCAAAAATCACATATTTGTTTTTACCTTTATATTTTGCCTCATACATTGCTATATCAGCATTTTTTAATATCTCATCAAAACTCTCACCCGCATCCGGATATATAGCAACCCCCAAGCTTGCCGTTGTAATTAGTTCGTGTCTTTTTATAACTCTTTTTTGTTTTAATACATTTAAAATCTCTTCTACTCTTTTTTTTAGTTTTGCATCATCTGTATCATTTAATACCATTACAAATTCATCCCCGCCAATTCGCACCAAAAGCTCATCATCTTTTGTAATTTTTCTTAAATCATTTGCAACTTTTACAATCAATTCATCCCCAACACTATGTCCAAAATAGTCATTTATCTCTTTAAAATTATCAAGGTCAATAAAGACTACGCTAAAACGTTTATTTTGATTTATTAGTTTTTTTACTTCTCTTTCTAATAGTTTTCTATTTCCTAATTTTGTCAAATAATCAGTAATTGAGGATTTGTATAAAGAATTAATAATAGAATCTAGTTTTTGAAAACTCTCATATAAAGCCTCTTTTATTTCATTAAGTTCAATTATTTTTATATTTTCAGGCTTTTTTGAATTTCTTTTTGCAAACTCTTTAATTTTAATTAAAGGATTAATTAAAAAAACCTGAATTATGTAATTTAAAAACACAAAAATAACACCAATTATTACAAAATACAAAATCAAATATTTGATTTTTAAGTTCTGAAATAGCTCTTTTAACCTCTCTTTATCCAAAAACACATATAGGTTGTTTTTATATTTTTTATCCTGAATGTAATAATAAATTGGAATTGAGTAGGCATCTTTTTTTAAGAGGTCTTTTAATGTGATGTGTTTTATATCTGTTTGAATATCTTCTTTTTTTGGAATTTTTAAGTTAGCATCGCCTGAAATGAATAAAATTTTATTATCTTTCTCTAATACAAAACCTTTTATTAAAAGATTTTTTGCAACCTTTCTATCAAATAGAGGTCTTAAGTTATAAATTTTGCTACTTTCATTTAAAAATTTAGTAGCAATATAGCTACTATCAAGCAAATCTTTTCTTATATTATCAGTAATAACTGAGACCATCTTTTTTTGCTGATTTATGTAAATAAAATACAAAAAACATGACAATATCAAAACAATTGCAACGTTTAATAAAAAAATAAAACTCTTAATCCTCATAAACTAAATTCCCTGTATCAAAATCTATTTTTTTAAGTTCATCCAACAACTCTTTTTTTGGATGGTTAACCCATTTGATTTTTTCCAGCCCCCTTTTAAAATCGTCAAAACTCATATTTGGATAATAGTTTTTTAAAACTTCATAGGCCTTTTTTGGATTATTTTTTATAATTTCTATTGCCAAATCAATATATCTTTTTAATTTGTGAAATCTTTTTAACTTACATTCATCATCAATAAAAAGTGCATCAATAATTAATAACTCTTTATCTTTGCTTGAAGCAATTTCCCTAAAGCCTTTTTTTAAATAAATCACATCATAAGGAGAATATGTAACAACAATAACCGGTCTTGAATTTTTAAATATTTTTTGAGAAATTTCTTGCTGGTCCATATTAAAAAAATTAAACTTACTCATGGGAAAATTATATTTTTTTGCAAAATATTTAAAAAGCAAGAAATTAACTGAATCCATTTCCAAATAAACATCAATTTTTTTGCTTTTTTTAAGTTCATCTAATGATTTATTTGAAACAATTACATCACCGCCATACGACCTATCAAGTAAAATAATTGGCTTTACTCTATTTTTTACCTGATTATATTCATATTGAGTTGCGGCAAAAGAGTTTACAAGCCCGTTTTTAAACAAATCCAAACTCTCTCCTAAAGAGACAGTACGGATTAACCTAAAATGCTCTTTTTTTAGCCATCCCATTTCATTTGCATAAAATATAGGAGCATAGCCAATCCACTCATTGGCGGCAATATTTATATCTTTTTTATTCTCACACCCTACAAAAAAAAGCATTAAAACCATTAAAATTATCTTTTTCATAACAACTCCTAAATAAATAACGCCACAACCAAAAATACTATTGTAGTCAATATAACCAAATACGCCACTTTTTGAGGATAAATATTAAAAAGTGCCGCTAAATTTACATTTGTAACCGCAAGAGGGGTTAAAATTTCTATTAAAACAACCTTTGAAATAATCGGATTTATATTAAAAAATTGAAGTACAAAATAACCAATTACGGGGAAAATTATAAATTTATTGATAGTAGTAATCAAAGATAGCTTTAAAGCAACCTCTTTTAATTTTATCTCCGCTACATAAATCCCAAAAATCAAAAGCTGAACTACAATAGAAGCATAAGCCCCCATTTGAAGAATTTTCATAATATCCTCACTAAATCTAACACCGGCAATATTTAAACCAAGCGCTAAAATCCCAAACCACATAACAGGAATTTTTATAATCTTTTTAAAAGCCTCTTTAAAACTATACTCCCCGCTAGCAAAGAAAAAAATACCAAATGAATAAATAAAAAATATATTTGCAAGATTTACAAGAGTTGCAATACTAGCACCTATGTCACCAAAAAGCATATAACTTATCGGTATTCCAAAATTACCGGTATTTCCAATAAGAGGCATAAGAGAAGCTATTATTTTTTCTTTTTTATCACTCAACAATAAAGAGGTCAAATATGTAAAAGCTAAAGCCAAAAATACGGCTATTAAATAGATAATAGGAGCTAAAATTAGTTCTTTATTAATTTTTACAAGCATAATACCCCAGAGGGTAAGGTAAGGCTGAAGAAAATATGTTGAGAGGATTACTAATGTTTTACCCTCAACCTCCTTAAAGGCTTTTTTAGCCCAAAAGCCTAAAACAATAAAAAAATAAATCCCTAAAATATTAAGCATTGATAAATTTAATAATCTCTTCTTTTATAGCATCTTTTGAGATGATGTTTTCATTTACGATATCTTTTTCAAATAGCTCTCTAATCATATCAGGAGCTTTTACATTATAGTGCGTTTCAATATATGCAATTGCATCTTTATCTGAGATTGTGTTTTCTTCAAGTTCGGCTATTTCTCTATTTACGTCTTCACCTGTTAGAGCATAATAAATGCTTGGAGCAAATTTAGTCCACTCAGCAGTTGAATATGCAACTGTGTAATTATTTAGTTTTCCATGCTCTTTTAGATATTCATACGCTTTAATAGCTGTTGCTGTATGAGGATCCATTAGATAATTTTCCTCTTTTGCATATCTTCTAATAATATCTTCACATTCACCATCAGTTGCAAAATCAGCATCAAAATCTTTTTGAACTTCTTTTAACTCTTCATTTGTTAATTCAAAATATCCATTTTCTTCTAAAGACTTCATAAGTTCAATCGTTCTTGCCTCACCAAATTTATCAAAAATCATTCTCTCAACATTGCTTGATTTTAAAATATCCATAGCAGGTGAAATTGTTTTAATAAGTCTTTTGTCTCTTAAATCATATCTTCCATATTTAATTAATTCATAAAGCACGTTATTTTTGTTTGATGCAATAATAATTTTTTCAATTGGAAGCCCCATTTTTTTAGCATAATAAGCCCCAAGAGCATTTCCAAAGTTTCCGCTAGGAATAATTACATCAATTTTATCTTCAAGATTAATCTCACCACTCTCAAAAAGTTTAATATAACTCCAAATATGATATACAGTCTGAAAAATAATTCTTCCAAAATTCACAGAGTTTGCAGCAGATAGTTTTAGATTTGTATTGTTTAGTGTTTGTTTAAAATCATCATCTTTTAATAGCGCTTTTAATGCACTTTGAGCATCATCAAAATCCCCGATAATTCCAAGGACTTTTTCATTAGTTGCATCAGTTGTTACCATTTGAAGTTTTTGAACTTCACTTGTTCCTTCATGAGGATAGATACAAACTACTTTTATGTTTTCTTTATTTTCAAATGTTTTAAGAGTAGCAGGTCCAGTATCTCCGCTAGTTGCCGCTAAAATTAAATAGTTTTCATTTCTCTCTTTTGCAAGCTCAGATAAAATCACACCAAAAGGTTGAAGTGCCATATCTTTAAATGCACGAGTTGGTCCATGCCATAGCTCCGCTATGCTTAAATCGCTTTTAATTCTTACTACAGGTACTACATCATCATCGTCAAAACTTCTATCATAAGTATAAAGAGATTTATTTAATAAATCTTTGTCAATATCAACTTTAAAAAGTCCTATTACTGCCTCAGCAAGTTTAACATAGCTAACAGGATCTTTTACATCATAAAATCTAAGTAAAAACTTTTCATTAATTTTTGGCAACTTCTCAGGTACATAAAGCCCGCCATTTGGTGCTGCCGGATTTAAAATAACTTCGCTAAATTTTTTCTTCTCTTCAGTTCCTCTGGTTCCTATGAATTTCATCTAAAACCTTTTTTTTATTGAAATTTTACTATAATTTCACTAAAAAAGGATTAGCTTGACTCCTTTTCATATCCATAGCGATTATTCACTCTTGCACTCATCCCTTAAAATCAAAGACCTAATAAAAAAAGCTAAAGAAGTAGGCTTTAAATCATTAGGTATAAGTGAACTTAATAATATGTTTAGTGCAATTGAGTTTTATGAAACATGCAAAAATAACGAAATCAAGCCGATAATCGGAACTGACGCACTTGTAAAAAGAGATAATTCACTCCATAAAATGGTACTAATTGCCAAAAACTACGAAGGCTACAAAGAGCTAATGTATCTAAGTTCTATCAGTTACCTATACCACATGCAAATGGATACACCAACAATCCCTTATGAAGAACTAATAACTAAAAAAAACATTGCCGTAATTTTGCCAATACTTGAGAGTGAAGTAGGATTTCATCTAAATATTTTAAATGAAGAAAATGTTTTAAAAGGCGCTAAAGGATATGAAAAGGCAAAAGAAATTGCAAAAATCTTAAAAAACGACATAAATGAGCTTTATTTTGAACTAACACGCGATAACGAAAGAGAAAAACTAATAGAAAATGAATGGATTAAATTAGCAAAAGAGCTTGAAATACCACTAATTGCTTCTTCAAAGATTTACTATCTAAACAAACTTGATTATATCTATAAAGACGCACTTGAGTGTATTGAGAGCAACAAACAATTTGATGATGTTCATAGAGACTTTGATATAGGAGAATACTACCTAAAAACACCAGAAGAATATGAAGAGCTTTTTAGCGACATACCAGAAGCCCTAAATAACAACAAAAAACTTTTTGAATCAATTGAGCTTGAAATTCCTCTAGGAAACCCAACACCTCCTACATTTAAATTTACAAAAGAGTATGCAAAAAAAGAAGGGCTCGATATTGAAAGTGATGTAGAGTATTTTGAGTATAAGTGTTGGGAGGGGCTTAATAAAAGGCTTCAAAAAATCCCAAAAGAAGCTCACCAAACATATATTGATAGGCTAAAACACGAAATCGACATCATTAAAAGAATGAAATTCCCGGGATACATGCTAATTGTATGGGATTTCATCAACTACGCAAAAGACCCATCCCGCCATTTAAGAGGTGATGGAAACAAAATCCCGGTAGGTCCTGGTAGGGGAAGTGCGGCTGGGAGTTTGGTAGCATACGCGCTTGAAATTACAAACATAGACCCTATAAAATACGGGCTTTTATTTGAGAGATTTTTAAATCCAGAAAGAGTTAGTATGCCCGATATTGACGTGGACTTTTGTCAGGAAAGAAGGGATGAGGTAATTGAGTATGTAAAAGTAAAATATGGCAGCGAAAACGTAGCACAGGTTGTAACATTTGGTTCATTGCTTGCTAAGGGTGTATTAAGAGATGTTGCAAGAATTTTTGGAATAGATTATTCAGAAGCCGATAAATTTGTAAAACTAATACCAGACCAGCTAGGAATCACCCTTGAAAAAGCAAAAGAACTTGAGAGTAAAATCGTAGAAATTATCCAAAAAGACCCTTTGTATGATAGGCTTTATTCATTTGGAGAAGCACTTGAAGGACTTAAAAGAAACACCGGTAAACACGCAGCGGGTGTAGTTATTAGTGATACCAAGCTTTGGAACAAATCCCCTCTTTACAAGCAAGATGAACACGATAATTTTCACACAACACAATATTCCCTAAACTACCTTGAACCTGTGGATTTGATTAAGTTTGACTTTTTGGGACTTAAGACCTTAACAGTAATTGACAAAGCCGTAAAAAACATAAAAAACAACCAAAATAAAGAAATAAATATTGATGATTTAACACTTGATGACCCAGAAGTTTTCAAACTAATCCAAAGCGGAAAGACTTTAGGGCTATTTCAGATAGAATCAGATGGTATGCAAGATTTAGCTAAAAGATTAAAACCATCTACGTTTGAAGATGTTATTGCTATGCTAGCCCTATACCGCCCAGGACCTATGGATGCGGGAATGCTTGATGATTACATCGAAAGAAAGCACGGAAGAAAGCCTATTAGTTATTTTTACGATGAATTTGAAGAGGTATTAAAGCCTATTTTAGAGCCAACTTATGGGGTTATCGTATACCAAGAGCAGGTTATGCAAATAGTTCAGGCAATTGGTGGATTTTCACTTGGCGAAGCGGATATTATTAGACGTGCGATGGGTAAGAAAAAAGCAGACCTCATGGCAAAATACGCCGAAGAGTTCGCCCAAAGGGCAAAAGAGAGAGGCTATTCGTATGAAAATGCAAAGGCTCTTTTTAATTTAATTGAAAAATTCGCCGGATATGGATTTAACAAATCACACTCAGCCGCCTATGCGATGATTACATACCAAACCGCTTATTTAAAAAAATATTTTCCTACAGAGTTTTTAAGCGCCTTGCTTACATACGAAGCGGACAACACCGACAAAATCGCTAAATACATTGATGAGGCAAAATCATTAGGTATTGAAGTATTGCCACCAGATGTAAACAAATCAAACGCAGAATTTACTCCTGTAGGTAATAAAATACTTTTTGGACTAAGTGCAATCAAAGGAGTTGGCAGCAAGGCAATTGAAAGTATTGTAGCTAATAGGCCTTTTAAAGACTTAGAAGATTTTATCTTAAAAGTAGACACCACAAAAGTAAACAAAAAAGTTCTAGAACAACTCATAAAATCAGGGGCAATGGATTGCTTTGGACTATCTAGAAAAGCAATGCTGCAAAATGTTGAGAGTATATTGGAATTTAAAAAACGCGTAGAAGACAAAAAAAATGCAATAAATCATGAAAATTCACTTTTTGCAGACATGGTAGAAGATACAGAAGTACAAGAACATCTAGAAATCAGAGACATGCCGGAATTTGACACAAAAACATTGCTAGATGGAGAATATGAAACGCTTGGATTTTATGTATCAGCCCACCCGCTAGACCCTTACAAAGACAAAATAGAAAAACTAAACTACAATCTCTCAAGCGAAGTTGAAGATATTATTGGTCAAGAAGCGTTGTTTGTAGGTAAAATTGAGGGAATGAAAGTTAGAATCTCCAAAAAAGGAAACAAATTTGCAATTGCAAACTTAATGGATTATCACGGCAAAATTGATATTATGATTTTTGAAAGAGACCTGAATAAACTTCAAGAGTTTAATTTAGATGAACCAATTGCAATAAAAGCTCAAGTTGATAAAGTTGGAGAGTTTTTAAGGGTTACTTGTAGAAAAGTTATGGATTTAGAAGAAGCAGCAAATGAAAAAGCAGCCACAAAAGATGAGGTTGTGGTATTAAAAAGAGAAATTTCCCAAAACTACGAAGAAGATTTAATGAATATATACAATGAAATAAATAAAAACCCGGGTGATAAAAGAGTAATACTACATTTAATCACGCCATTTGGATTTCATCTAAAAGTTGAGACGTTTTTAAAAACGTCCCTACTTGATTAGTTCTTTTATTTTTTCTTTAAAATTACATAAAAACATAGGAAATTCTTCATCCACTTTGCTTAAATCCACATATTCCCTCATAAACGTATCAAGGTCGATTCCTGATTGCATACCAATAGAAAAACCTTTAAACATCTCTTTTAGCTTGTCAGATTCAACAAGTTCTACCATACTCTCAGCAAATGCAATAGCCTCTTCTAGCATTCCTTCTTTCCACATTCCTATCATATTATCAAAAAGTGTAACTACGGCAAAAAGCTCTTCTTCGTTGTTTAAATCAAACTTTTCGTTATTAGTTAGCTTTTGTTGATACCATAAAAACGCGTCATTAAAAGCTTTTGTAAATTCTTCTTCGGCTTTAGCACCATCACCTTTTGTAAGTGCATTTCTAAATTCAATATAATGACCCTTTACGCTCATGAAATTCCTTTTTTTTGGAAATTTTAACATTTTATTTGCTTTTTGGTAAATATACAGATATAATGTCAGTGCAAATTTAATTTTTTAGGAATCACAATGAAAACAATTTATGTTGGAAACATCAACTACGACGCTACTGCAGAAGACTTAAAGCCCCTATTCTCAGAATATGGTGAAGTTCTTTCAGTAAAAATCATTAACGACAGAGAAACAGGAAGAAGCAAAGGTTTCGGTTTTGTTGAAATGGAAAGCGGTGCAGAAACTGCTATTGAAGAACTAGACGGAAAAGAATTCTTAGGTAGAAGACTTAGAGTAAACGAAGCAAGACCAAGAGCTCCTAGAGATTAATCTCTTGCTTTGTTTTTAATAACCCTCCAAATCAAAAAAAATCCCCTTAAAATTTAATTTATCCTTAAAAACAACTTAATTTAAGCATAGTTTAAGATTGAACTTGTAAAATTCCACACCAAATCACAAAAAGGATTAATATGAAAAAAGGTATCCATCCTGAATATGTAGAGTGTCAAGTAAGTTGTACTTGCGGACATACATTTACTATTCTATCAACAAAACCATCTTTAAGAATTGAAGTATGTGATAAATGCCACCCATTCTACACTGGTAAAGAAAGAAATATTGACAGAGGTGGAAAAGTAGATAAATTTAAGAAAAAATACGGTCTTGCGTAATTGGTTACATTCGTACCAACTCCAATTGGCAATTTAGACGACATCTCAAAAAGGGCTATTTTAGCCCTTCAAAATGCAAAAATCATCTTTTGCGAAGATACTAGAGTTACTAAAAAACTCCTAAACTTACTTAATATTCCCCTTGATAAAGAATTTATATCTATGCATTCGCACAACGAAGACAAAGTATTAGCAAAGTTAAATCCAAAAATTTTAAATTCAAACGAATGCGTATACGTATCTGATGCTGGAATGCCAGGTATTAGCGACCCTGGAGCAAAGCTGGTACAATATTGTCAAAAACACAACGTAAAATATACGGTAATCCCAGGGGCAAACGCAGCACTTACAGCTTATGCGGCAAGTGGATTTGAGGGGGATTTTTGTTTTTTTGGATTTTTGCCTCATAAAGGAAATGAAAGAAGTGAGAGATTAAATGAAGTTATAAATTCAGGAAAAGTTGCAGTACTTTACGAATCGCCTCACAGAATCGAAAAATTGCTAAAAGAACTAAAAAACCTTATACCTGAAAATGAAATTTTTTTGGCAAAAGAACTAACAAAAATGCATGAGACATACATAAAAGGCAAAGTTAAAGACATAGAACTTCAAAATACAAAAGGCGAATGGGTTGTGGTAATAAACACACAAAAAAAATCAAATAAACTTGAGCTAAGTTATGAAGATATCCTACACCTACCATTGCCTCCAAAAGAAAAAAGCAAACTACTAGCCAAAATTTCTGACAAATCCGCCAAAGAAATCTACAAAGAATTAATAAACTAAAACTTTTTTGATAAAATACTATTATGATAGTCTATGGGAAAAGAATAGTCGAATATATTATTCAAAAACATCCTGATATTGTTAAAGAAATTTTAATTGCAAAAAAACTCTCAAAAAATGAGCTAAAAAAATTCAAAAATTTTAAAGTCAAATTTATTGACAATAAACTGGCTCAAAAATTAAGCCACAATCAAAATCACCAGGGTTTTTTTGCAAAAATAGAATTTACCCCAACACCATGGGATATTACTGGAGATAAGATATTAGTACTTGATAACGTAACTGATATGGGAAATATCGGTGCAATAACTAGAAGCGCATATGCCCTTGGAATTGATTTAATGATAATTACCGGTATTAAAGAGCTAAAATGGGATAGAGTCATAAGAACAAGTGCTGGAGCTGCACTTGATATGAGGATTTTAACCTATCAAAATATTCTTGAACTGATAAATATTTTAAAAACAAAAAAATACCATTTAATTGGTGCTGATATGGATGGAAAATGTAAACCTTCAAAAAAAGAAAAAATAGCTTTAATTTTAGGAAACGAAGGTGAGGGTCTTAGTAAAAGGGTAAAAGAAAAACTTGATGAAGTACTGACAATTCAAATGCATAGAGATTTTGATTCCCTAAACGTTTCAGTTGCGGCAGGAATATTAATTGATAGGATTACAAATGAGTGCTAATAATTTTTTTGAACAACATTCTTTAGAAGAGATATCAAAAAAAACAAAAATATCACCAATTTCACTTAGATTTATAAAAAATAAAGAATACGAAAAAATCCCAAGAGTTAAGTTTTTGGGCTTTATTAAAATAATCGAAAGAGAATATAAAATAGATTTATCTCACCTAATAGAAGAGTACGACCTAGCAAACAATATCCCTCACACTAATTCCCCAAAAGAAGAACTTGCAAATATTCCTGAAATAAATACAAATAACAAATCCTATCTTGTTATAATCTTAGCTACAATTCTTTTAATAATTGTGGGTTATCTTTTATGGAACTACACAAAAAAAGAGCCTGAAAACATTACTATTTCGCATATAGAAATAAATGAAACAAACAAAACTGACACAAAAAACTCAACTAAAAACAACATAACAAATATACAAACTACAGATAAAAACATTTCAAATAAAACTCAAAACACCCAATCACAAAACATAGCTGCAAATAATGAATTTAACAACACAAAACAAACATCTACACAAGATAAAACACTTACAAACAAAACTAAAGCAAAACTAAATACCCCTATAATCACAAAACAATCTCAATACACAACACCTAAAAAAGAAAAAACTACTACAACATACCCTGTAACAATCATCCCAAAACAAAAAGTATGGTTTAGGGCAATAAATCTTGATACAAACAAAACAATTTCAACTCTAACAAGCCGCATAAAAACTTTACCAAAAGGAAATTATTATATAAAATTCGGCCACGGATTGGTAGAAATAAAATACAACGACCAAACAATTTCTCCAAATACAAAACAGATAGTTAGAATTGAGCTAAAAAACGGAGAATATAAAATATTACAAAATCCACCAAAGGGATATCCAAGATGAAAAAACTGATATTTTTTCTTTTTACAATAAGCCTGTTTGCCAGTAATCAAACAACTATAAAAAACATTATTGGTTCATACAAATACAATAAATACAAAAATTTAATCAACCAAACTATTAAACCAAATGCTTCGTTAGAAGAGATATTAACAGCCCTTAAAGAAAACGGCCTTATTGATTTGTTTTTCAAAAGTCCAAGGGTGTTTCAAACAAATTTCAAATTCATACATCCAAATCCCAAGCTTGATAATATGATATTAATCAATACCATCAAAAACATAGGATATTTATATTTTTATCCATCAAAAATAGACAACAACTCAAACATATACAAAATCTCAATTGAGATGAAGTCTGATCATTTTATCGACCCATTAGCATTTACCCAAGAAATACAAAAATACAAATGTAAAGTAAGAAATATTATAAAACGCTCAACATACACATATACAATTGATTGTTCTAATGCCGATTTACAAGCATATAAAATCACACCTTCACTTGAGAATTTAAGCAACCGTGTAGGTGAATATTGGCTAGATACAAACGGATTTAAAAAAGTGCTAATCAAATCGGCAAAAAATGACAATTTTCACCCTTATGTTGTTTTTTATGACAGAAATTTAAATATCTTAAATATAATTTCATCAAATTCTGTTAAAAAACAACTAACACTAAATGTACCTGGTATGTGTAAATATATAAAAATTAAAGACAATTTCTCAAGAGCAAATATTAAAAGAGGAATATTCGTAAAAGGAATACAATGAACCATTTTGAAAGAATAGAAAGACTACCTAATTATATCTTTGCGGTTATTAATGATTTAAAACTCCAGGCAAGACGCGCGGGAGAAGATATTATTGACTTTTCTATGGGTAATCCTGATGGTCCAACCCCAAAACCAATTGTAGATAAATTAATTGAAGCAGCACAAAAACCAAAAAATCATCGCTATTCTGTTAGCAAAGGAATTTATAAATTAAGAGAAGCAATTTGTAACTGGTATGCCAGAAGATATAACGTAACATTTGACCCTGAAACAGAAGCGGTTGTAACAATGGGTAGCAAAGAGGGATATGTACACTTAACTCAGGCTATTACAAATGTAGGTGATGTGGCAATTGTTCCAGATCCTACTTATCCTATTCATTCTTATGCTTTTATGCTTGCTGGTGCTAGTGTTAGAAAAGTAAAACTAACATATAACGAAAAATACGAACTAAATGAAGATGAGTTTTTCGAACAACTAAAACAGGCTATGATTGAAGCCGTACCAAAACCAAAATTTTTAGTATTAAACTTCCCTCATAACCCTACAACCGTAACTGTTAGCAAAGAGTTTTATCAAAGAGCAGTTGATTTTGCAAAAGAAGAAGGGCTTTATATTATCAGTGATATTGCTTATGCGGATATTGTGTTTGATGGATATAAAACTCCAAGTATTTTTGAAGCAAAAGGGGCTAAAGAAGTAGCGGTTGAGAGCTATACACTTAGCAAAAGCTACAATATGGCAGGATGGAGAGTAGGATTTATGGTAGGAAATCCTGAATTGATTGGTGCACTTCAAAAATACAAATCATGGATTGATTATGGTATGTTTACTCCAATTCAGGTAGCGGCAACTGTAGCGCTAAAAGAGTACAAAGACTTGCCAAAAGAGATAGCTAACACGTATGAAAAAAGAAGAGATGTGTTAATTGAAAGCTTTGCAAATGCCGGATGGGAGATAGAAAAACCAAAAGCAACAATGTTTGTATGGGCTAAAATTCCAGAATGCGCAAGACACCTTGGAAGTCTAGAATTTTCTAAAAGACTACTTACAGAAGCACATATTGCAGTAAGTCCTGGGATTGGATTTGGTGCTTATGGTGATGATTATGTAAGAATTGCTTTAATTGAAAACGAAAAAAGAATCCGCCAAGCGGCAAAAAATGTTAAATATTTTCTTAAAAACCTAAAGGAAAACAATGGTTAAGGTTGGAATTGTAGGAGTTGGAACAGTTGGTGTTAGTGTTGTAAAAAACCTTCAAAAAAACAAAGAACTAATTAAAGCTAGAGCCGGTAAAGAGATAGTAGTCACAAAAGGGGTGGTAAGAGATCCTAATAAAAAAAGAGAAGTGGATATTCAACTGGTTACTGATTACAAAGAAGTTACAAGAGATCCAGAAATTGATATAGTTGTTGAACTTATGGGCGGTGTTGATAAAGCATATGAAGTAGTAAAAGACGCCCTAAATCATAATAAAGCTGTTGTTACGGCAAATAAAGCACTTCTTGCATACCACAGATTTGAATTACAACAACTTGCAAACACTCCTTTTGAATATGAAGCAAGTGTGGCAGGAGGAATTCCTGTAATTAAAGCTCTAAGAGATGGCCTTAGCGCTAATCATATCCAGGAAATCAAA
>Ga0256843_1000824_pt1 | contig 25532 bp, 33 predicted proteins | sample AlvinellametaG_FD_191572 | JGI IMG/M metagenome (GOLD analysis project Ga0256843, IMG submission 191572) | Pompeii worm associated microbial communities from hydrothermal vent at the East Pacific Rise, Pacific Ocean - Alvinella | ecosystem: Host-associated > Annelida > Integument > Unclassified ... | reverse complement strand
TTTCGGAATAAAAAACTTTTTACGCATGGGCAGGCAAGACAGTTTGAAAACTTTTATTTATGAAAAAATACAATTGAGTTACACGCAACAACAGCACTCGTGGAGCTTTTCATATATTTATGATCAACAGAAATTTACTAATACCGATAAGCATAAGTATTGGGCTTTGGGTTATCATTTTGTCAATCCGAAAAATTCTTTGCAAATATCACTGGATGTGCAATATGATTTTAAAAAAAATGCTTGGGTAAATTTTTTATCTGCAAACCGGAAAAATTTTTTATCTCCCCATGTACAATTTGATAACCATATTAATATAATGTATAATGAAGCCAAAAATTATTTGTCTCAAACGCAACAAATCAATCGATTTTACCGGAAAATCTTACCGGTATATGATGCACAATATGGGATAGCAAGTTTAAAAAATGAGTTGATATGGAAAAAAAATAATACGGAATTTTTAATTATTGCCGATTATATCGGTCGCAATAGCTTAAAAAAACAAAAGCAAAGCTGGATAAATGCCGGTGTAGGGCTAAATTTTATTAAAAATTCACAAATTTTAACATTTGAAATTATAAAACCGTTTTCTATTAACTATTTGACTGATTATCAGTCAGTTTATGTCAATATAAAACAAATAATAAACTTTTAATCTTAAAAAAACATACCGGAAATAGAAAAAAAATGAGAAGTAAAGTTGGATAATTAACTTTTTATTAAGATATTTGTGCTTAACAAACTCAAAAATAAAAGAAGATGAGAACAAAGTTTAATGTATTTTTAACGCTCATGCTAGCGTTAGTCGTGCAACTATCGTTTGCACAGGAGAAAGTAGTCACAGGTGTGGTTACTGAAGCAGGTACAGGTGAACCCTTACCTGGTGTTAATGTTGTTGTAAAAGGTACCGATACCGGTGCAGCAACTGATTTTGATGGAAAATATTCCATAAAAGTTAACAAAGGACAAACATTGGTATTCTCTTTCTTAGGTTACGATACTGTAGAAAGAAAAGTAGGGGATTCTAATGTGATTAATGTCCAACTTAAAGAGGGGGGAGACGTGCTCGAAACTGTAGTAATCAACGCTTTAGGGGTAGAAGTTAAGAAAAGAACCCAAAAAGCCATGACGATTTCTACCGTTAAAGCACAAGCGCTTAAAACTTCCGGAGAAAGTGATCCTGTTGCAGCCTTGGCCGGTAAAGTGGCCGGTGTTAATATTAACTTAGCCTCAGGTGACCCGGGTGCTTCTGCCAATATCACTATTCGTGGTCCTAAAACTATTTTATTGTCAACCCAACCCTTATTTGTGGTAGACGGGGTTCCCATTTCCAGTGGAATTAGCGGTAGTGGTACCGATGGAGTTGAACGTCCGTCTAATGTTGCGGACATTGATCCCAATGATATCAAAAGCGTAAAAATCTTAAAAGGTGGTGCAGCAGCAGCCATTTGGGGATCCAGAGGAGCTAATGGGGTAGTATTGATTACTACCAAAAGCGGTTCCTTTTCAGATAAAGGTCGTATAAATGTTTCTGTAAGTAGCTCTTATTCAATCGACAATCCTTTGACTCATTATGATCTGCAAGATACTTTTGGACAAGGTAAAAATGGAAACTTTATTCCTACTTATTCCGGTTCTTGGGGTGATAAAATTTCTGCCCGTTCCGGTGGCGAAGATGATTTAGATACTATGGGTGGAGTCTTTTTTAAAGACCAAGACGGTAAAAAATGGTATCCTATTTTACAAAAAAACAGCACGGAAACCTTTAACGACAAAAACTATGACGCCGTTATCAATTCAGGTATGACATTCCGTAATGGTATTCAATTATCAGCAGGTTCTGCCAAAGCCAAATATTATTTAAGTATAGGTACTTTGAATCAAGACGGTATTTTTGAAGAAAGTTCTTATGATAAAACTAGTGTTAAGTTTAGTAATAGTGTAAAAGTTACCAAAAAAATGACTATTTCTTCTAATGTTCAGTATGCAAAAACCAAGCAAAATGCCATTCAAAAAGGTTCTAACCTTTCCGGCTTATTGTTAGGTTTATACCGTACACCTGCTGATTTTGACAACTCGGGTTATATCGGTGAAAGACATACTCCTGGCCATTTGGTAGTAATAGGTAGTCATAGATCTTACAGAAGATATTTAGGTACAAAAGATAAACAAAGTCCCGGTTATAACAACCCCTTGTTTACCGTACATGTACAAGAAAATCCTTATACTTCCGATCACGTTGTTGGCGGTATAAAATTAGGTTATGATTTAACCGATAAATTTAAAGTGACTTTAAAATCAGGAGGTGATTATGCTACTTCTAAATCAGCGCAATATTTCCCTGTTAACAGTGGAGAAGACCCCAAAGGTTCTTATTCAACAGGAAATTATGAATATACTATTTTTACAAATGATATTATCGGACAATATTCTGATAACTTAAGTGATGATTTAATTGTCGATGCTTTGGTTGGAGTAAACTTTGAATCTAATAAAAGTGAATATTTAAGTGCACATTATAGAGATTTTCTATTGAATACTGATGTGCCCAATACAGGAAATGCTATTTCAGAAAATAGAAATCCATATATCAGCTCATCCAAAAAACGAAAAATGAGTGTATATACATCTAATACATTCACGTATAAAGAAATGTTGTTTGCTACTATAACCGGTAGAGCGGAACGTTCATCTACCTATGCTGACATATTCTTCTATCCTTCTGTTTCATTGGCTTATGATTTTGCCAAATTGGATGCCTTTAAAGACAGTGATATGCTTAATTCAGGTACGGTAAGAGCCAGTTGGTCAGTTGTAGGTAATGAGCCTCGTCCTTATTTACAAGACACTTACTTTGTTAGTGCTAGTGATGGCGATGGTTGGGGCTCTTCTTGGTCAGCCAGTTCTTATAGTGGTTCTATATGGCGAGATGTTATTGCAGGTAATCCTGATATCAAACCGGAAACTACCAAAGAATTAGAATTCGGTCTTGATTTAAGAATGTTAAAAAACAGATTTAATTTTGGTTTTACTTATTATAACAGTAATTCAACTGACCTAATATTGTATGTTAGAAAACCTGCTTCCAGTGGTATTGCTTATCGTTGGGAAAATGCAGCAGATATGACAAACAAAGGGGTAGAGATTGAAACCAGTTATGACATCATTTCCAAAGATAATTTTAAATGGACCTTAGGAGGTACTTATACTAAAAATAAAAATGAAGTAACCGATTTAGCAGGAACTGATTATATCGGTTTAGATGGATTCTCATCTACTTCTTCTGGAGTAGCCGAAGGATATGCTTTTGGCATATTGCGTAGTGGTGATTTTAAAAGAGATGATAACGGAAACTTGGTGTTAAACAGCGACGGATTTGCCCAACATGGTGACAAAATCTTTGCCGGCGATCCCAATCCCGACTTTAAAGCTTCATTATATACCAATGTATCTTACAAAGGTTTAAAATTAAGAATCTTAGGTGATGGATCATTCGGTGGACAATCTTGGGACGGTACTACAGGTGCTTTGACCTATTTCGGTAGAACTCTTGAAACGGCCAATGAAGTGACCGTTAGTGCAGCCGATGCGGCTACTATAGTAAATTATAAAGGACAAACCATCGATGCATTGCCTTATGCTACGCTAAATTCTGATGGAACTTATACGGTACGTGGTAACTTACACGACTTCGGTGGTGGTACCGTATTGCTCGATCAAGCTTGGTACAGATCAATAGGAGGTGGTTTTGGTCCCGTAGGTACCCAATTCTTTAAAGATGCCACTTGGATCAAATTAAGAGAGGTTACTTTGGGATATACCCTTAGAGCTGATGCTTTGAAAAAAGCCAAAATTTCTTCTATTGAATTTGGTGTAACCGGTAGAAACTTGTATTTGTGGACCAAAGACGATTGGTATATCGATCCCGAAACCAACTTGTCCGGTTCCAGTAGAGGACGTGGTTTGCAATACTTTAACCACCCGACTACCAAGTCGTTCATTTTCTCTACCAAAATTAATTTTTAATATTTAAAAAAATAAAGACATGAAAAATATAAAAATATTTACTTTCGGATTACTTTTACTGGTTCTTACCGGATCATGTAAAAAGTTTGTAGAAGGTTATGAAAAAGATCCCAACGGTCTTTTGGAGACAAACACCAAGCAAATCATGCAAGGTGTAATGCTAGAACAACAATTCTTTTTGAAAGACGACGGTATGCGTTTGGCCATGTTGTGGTTGAACCAAGCAACCGGTAGTGATAGACAATTCGTTGCTTTTAACAACTGGAACAACGTAGGAAATAACCAACTTAACAGTCCTTGGGCTGAAGTTTATACCGTAGTTGGACAAGCCCGCCTGATGGAAGGTTTGGCTGACGATATTGGTAACAACCAAGCCAGAGGTTTGGCCAAATTGTACAGAGCTTGGGCAGGAGGCATGGCTGCCGCTTTATGGGGCGATGTGCCTTTTTCTGAAGCTGGTTTGTTAGATGAAAATCCACAACCTAAATATGATGCACAAGCAGATGTGTTTGCCCAAGTACAAGCTTTGTTAGACGATGCTATTACCGACTTAAACGATCCGGTTGGTGATATTTATGCAAGTAAAGATTTCTATTACGGAGGAGATCCTGCAAAATGGGTAAATGTTGCCCATGCTTTAAAAGCCCGTTTCTATTTGTTTGCCGGTGATTATGCCAATGCAGAATCAGAAGCCCAACAAGGGATTGCTTCTCCCGACGATGATATGGTAGCTCCTTATGAAAGCTATACCGGTTCTTATGGAAAATGGAATCCCACTTTCCAATTCTACTGGAACCGTGACGGTTATATGTCAGCCGAAAACAGTTATGGAGCCAACTTATTAATGGGAGGTTTAAGAGACAACGCCAAAACAACAGAATTGGCCAGAGCTTATTATAACTACGAAGACCAAGGTTGGTGGAATGATGCCGACATCAATCTTAACGTAATGATTTCTGCATGGTTTGGTGACGGAATCAACGGTAAATTCGGTGGACCTATGAAATTGTTGAGTTATGGTGAAATGTTATTGATTCAAGCTGAAGCAGAAGCCCGTTTAAACGGAGTAGCAGCCGCTTTGCCTATCTATAACCAATACCGACAATTATTAGCCGGCGCTTATGATACAGGCGGTTGGGAACAATTAGGTTTACCTTTCTTGTATGCTGATTACGACGAAGCAGATTTTCAAGCCGGTGGTATGGAAAATGCTGATAACGTTTCAGAATTACAAGCTTTCTTGAGAGAGTTGATGGAAGAACGGTATGTTTACTTTACTGGTAGTTTAAATGCTTTTGTTGATCACAGTAGAACTGCCAATGATGCAGATGTCCCTTCTTATATGGAACTTAAATCCGGTTTCTCCGGTAATCCTTTGAGATTCATCTATCCTCAATCGGAAATAGATGCTAATCCGAATGTTCCTAGTCCTGCACCTTCAGTAAATGACCCTATTTACTAATCGCGACAAAGATTAGAGAAAATATAAAAAAGAGCCTTGTCAATTGACAAGGCTCTTTTTTTATGCGCTTTTATCCTAAATATTCCTTAATTTAATTGCTAAATAGCCGAATAAATATTATTTTTGTCAAAATGTAAAAAAAAACCATAGTATGAAACACATTATAACTACCGTGCTTTTCATGTTTGTAACCTTTATTTTTGCACAAACCAAAAGTGAGCTAAATAAGATTACAGCTACATATGACATGAAAGCTTTACACGAATTACAAACAAAATACGAACAGAATTTTATACGAGAAAAAAAAGAAGCACTAATAAAAGCCAAAGAACAAGGCTGGGAAATACAAGGTTTTGACCATGGAAATTATTATGAATTAATGAGATTAACACCAGATGGTAAACCGGTTTATTATATAACGGATAATTATCATGCAGCACATACCATCCGAACGGATGAATTATATAGCGGTGGTAGTTTAGGTTTAAATATTCAAGGACAAAATATGATAGTCGGGTTATGGGACGGAGGAGCTGTGCGTGCAACACACACCCTTTTATCAGGTCGTGTAGAACAACGAGATGGTGCGGTTTTTACCAATCCTACTATGGGAAACCGTCATGCTACACACGTAACAGGCACCATGATTGCCAACGGGCAACTTCAATACAGAGGTATGGCTTTTGAAGCCAGTGCTTGGACACACGACTGGAATAATGATGATTCAGAAATGGTAGCTGAAGCAGCCAACGGATTGTTAGTTTCCAATCATTCATATGGAATGCGTGCTTTTAGTAGTACAGGTCATAGGTTAGTCGATTTGTATTGGTTTGGAAAATATGGATATGAAGCACGTGCATGGGACGATATTATGTTTAATGCTCCTTATTATTTGGTTATGGATGCAGCCGGAAACGATAGACAAAGTTCAGCCAACGGTACTAATAAAGGCGGATATGATATGCTTACCGGAAATTCTACCGGAAAAAACGGTATAACGGTTGCAGCTGTACAGCGGGTTTCTTCCTATACTGGTCCCAATAGTGTGGTTATGAGTTCATTTAGTAATTGGGGGCCCACAGATGACGGAAGAATCAAACCGGACATTTCAGCCCAAGGTGTAGGACTCACTTCTTGTACCTCTGATTCAGACACCTCTGTTGATACTTATAGCGGAACTTCCATGGCAACACCTACCGTAACCGGTAGTTTAATACTCTTGCAACAATATTATCATGAAAAATTCGGCTCATATATGAAAGCTTCAACCCTAAAAGGTTTAGCCTTACATACTGCAGATGAAGCCGGTAGCAATCCGGGACCTGACTATGCTTATGGCTGGGGTTTGATGAATACTGCCAGAGCAGCCGAAGCCATCAAAACAAATGGTTTAGATTCCCAAATCATTGAAATAACCTTACACCAAGGTGAAACCTATACTTTTGATGTGGATGCAGACGGAGTAAATGCACTAATGGCCAGTATATGTTGGACGGACCCAGCTGGTAATGTAATTGTAGGATCAGCTTCCAGTATGTTAGATAATCCAACACCGGCATTGGTCAATGATTTGGATATTCGCCTAAAGAAAAACGGAACAACTTACTACCCTTGGAAATTAGACAGACTACACCCTTCTAATCCGGCTACAACAGGTGATAATATTGTTGATAATTTTGAAAAAGTACAAGTGGATAACGCATCCGGCACCTATACAGTAGAGATTACACATAAAGGAAATTTAAAATTCGGTAAACAAGATGTATCTATTGTCGTTACAGGTATTCACAATTCCTTTGCTATCACTTCAATAGATGGAGAAAATAAATCTGTTTGTTCTGATACCGATACCAGTTTACATTATTATTTATCTTATATTCAAGAACCGGGCTTAACTGGAACAACCCAGTTTAGCATTGCTAATTTGCCGGCAGGAGCCACAGCTGTTTTTACACCGGCCAGCCTTTCTACCGATGGAAATGTCGATTTGGAGATATCCGGCCTGGATAATGTCGATGCCGGTGTTTATAATATGCAAGTTGTAGGAACCAATGGATCGGTACAAGAAGAAAAAAATATACAAATGCATGTATTAAAAGATACTTTTGCACCTCAAAATTTACTTGCTCCCGATGATGGTGCAGTAGATAGAAAAAGACCTTTTTCACTTGTTTGGGAGGAACATCCCAATGCCGAACAATACAACATACAAGTAGCATATCAATCTGATTTTAGTAATCTTTTAATAGATGAATTGGTAGGAGGAACTTCTTATACCATTAAAGATGGAACTTATGGTATTTCCAATGGTTCAACCTATTATTGGCGCGTAAAACCGGTTAACCAATGTGCCGAAGGAACTTTTTCCGAGATTAGAAGTTTTACCACTTTGGAAATTAATTGTAGTACAGGCTTTAATACTACCCCGGTTAACATCCCTTCGTCTGCCAATACCTCACCTATTGTAAGTACCATTGATTTTCAACATGACTATTCTATCAGTAATATTGAAGTTTACGTAGATATTACCCATACCAAAATCTCAGATTTGGAAATAAAAGTGATAGGGCCATCGGGAACAGAAGTAATTTTAAACCAATCCGGAACATGTGACGGAAATTATCATGATATTCAAGTAAACTATGTGGATTCTTCTCCCAATACATTGGAATGTTTTGATACCTCACCCGCTATCCGTGATGAGATAGTTCCCTATGAAAGTTTATCAGCTTTTTTGTATCAAAATGCGATGGGTACCTGGACATTGTCTGTTTCAGATCCGGTAGCCAATAACGGAGGACAATTAAATCTTTGGGCTGTTGAAATCTGTGAAGAACATTATCTCGACCCGAATAATGGAGTAGACGAAAAAGATTTTAATTTATTTAAAGTTTGGCCCAATCCTTCTAACGGACAGATTAATCTCAGCTTGAGTGCAGGCAAAACGATTAATATCAGATTAATGGATTTATCAGGAAGAGAAGTCTTTAATAGAACATATAATAACCAGAAAGATCAATTTACCAGAAGTATTATTTTAGGTAATTTGAAAAAAGGAGTGTATCTATTGCAAGTATCCAGTGACGATAAACAAGCGGTAAAACGCATCGTAATCGAATAAATCATACATTATATAATATACACTTTAATCCTCTCTTTGTGCAAAGAGAGGATTTTGTATATAAGCGTTTTTTACTTCTAAAATCTAATTTCTAAAATCTAATTTCATAATTGTGTAAAAATCAGTTTGAAATACGAAAAATTATTTCTATCTTTGCCGTCCGAAAAAGATTAAATATATAACATATGCCTACAATTCAACAATTAGTTAGAAAAGGAAGAACCAAAATAACTAAGAAGAGTAAATCGGCTGCTTTGAAAGGTAGTCCGCAAAAACGTGGTGTATGTGTGCGTGTTTACACAACGACTCCTAAGAAACCGAACTCAGCCATGCGTAAAGTAGCAAGGGTTCGATTAACCAATGGAAACGAAGTGAACGCATACATCGGCGGAGAAGGACACAATCTTCAAGAGCACTCGATAGTATTAGTTAGAGGTGGAAGGGTGAAAGATTTACCCGGAGTAAGATACCATGTTATCCGCGGCGCATTAGATACCGCAGGAGTGGATGGAAGAAAACAACGTCGTTCCAAATACGGAACCAAACGCCCTAAAAAGTAGTAATTGAAAAAATTAAAAAATGAGAAAAGGAAGACCCAAGAAAAGACCCATTTTACCCGATCCCAAGTTTAACGATGCCTTGGTAACAAGATTCGTGAATAATTTAATGTGGAACGGAAAGAAATCTCTAGCTTTTAATTTATTCTATGAAGCTTTAGAGATCGTTGACAAGAAAAAAGGTGACGAAGAAAAATCAGCCTTGGAAATATGGAAAGACGCTTTATCCAACGTAATGCCTCACGTAGAAGTACGTAGTCGTAGAGTAGGTGGAGCCACTTTTCAAATTCCCATGCCTATTCGTCCCGAAAGAAAAGTATCATTGGCTATGAAATGGATGATTAATTTCGCTCGCAAACGTAATGAAAAATCATATCCGCAAAAATTAGCCGCAGAAATTTTGGCCGCCTACAAAGAAGAAGGTGGTGCTGTTAAAAAGAAAACCGATACACACAGAATGGCAGAAGCCAACAAAGCATTCTCACATTTTAGATTTTAATATTTAACAGTAATGGCAAAAGATTTAAGTAAAGTAAGAAATATAGGAATAGCCGCTCATATCGACGCTGGTAAAACAACCGTTACCGAGCGTATCCTTTATTATACGGGTATCAGTCACAAAATCGGTGAAGTACACGACGGAGCCGCTACGATGGACTGGATGGAACAAGAGCAAGAAAGAGGAATTACCATTACCTCGGCCGCAACCCAATGTGTTTGGCCGTATAATGGTGAAAATTATACCGTTAATATCATCGATACTCCGGGACACGTTGATTTTACCGTGGAGGTAGAACGTTCCCTTCGTGTATTGGACGGAATGGTGGCCTTATTCAGTGCCGTAGACGGCGTGGAGCCCCAGTCCGAAACCGTTTGGAGACAAGCAGATAAATATAAGGTGCCTCGTATAGGATTCGTTAATAAAATGGACCGTCAAGGCGCCGATTTTTTTAATGTATGTACCCAAGTCAAAGAAATGTTGGGAGGAAATCCCGTACCCCTTCAAGTACCTATCGGTGAAGAAGCCGATTTTAAAGGAGTGGTAGATTTGATTTCAAAAAAAGCTATCATTTGGAACGAAGAAGACAAAGGAATGACCTTTGAAGAAGTGCCCATTCCCGAAGAATTGATGGATGATGTAGAACAACACCGGGCCAACCTGATTGAAGCAGTAGCCGAATATGATGAAGAATTGATGGAAAAATTCTTTGAAGACGAAGATTCCATTACCGAAGAAGAAATTATCGCCGCTTTGCGGGCCGCTACCATTGATATGTCTATCATCCCGATGTTTGCCGGTTCAGCTTTCAAAAACAAAGGAGTACAAGCCATGCTTGACGGAGTAATGCGTTTCTTGCCTTCACCTTTGGATATCGGCGCTATCGAAGGCGTTAATCCTAAAACAGGTGAAACAGAAGTAAGAAATCCCGACGTAAAAGATCCTTTTGCTGCATTGGCCTTTAAAATTGCTACCGATCCTTTCGTAGGACGTTTGGCCTTCTTTAGAGCTTATTCCGGATTTTTGGATGCCGGTTCATACGTATTGAACAATCGAAGTGATAAAAAAGAACGTATCTCACGTATCTATCAAATGCATGCCAACAAGCAAAACCCTATCAAACGCGTAGAAGCGGGAGATATTGCCGCCGGTGTAGGTTTCAAAGATATCAAAACAGGAGATACCCTTTCAGATGAAAAGCATCCTATAGTATTGGAATCTATGGATTTCCCCGATCCTGTTATCGGTATAGCCGTAGAGCCCAAAACCAAAGCAGATGTAGATAAATTGGGAATGGCTTTGGCCAAATTAGCCGAAGAAGATCCAACTTTCCAAGTAAAAACCGATGAAGCCTCCGGACAAACCATTATTTCCGGTATGGGTGAATTGCACTTGGAAATTATCGTTGATCGGTTAAAAAGAGAATTTAAAGTAGAAGTAAACGTGGGACAACCGCGTGTAGAATACAAAGAAGCCTTATCCACGGCTGTGGACCACCGTGAAGTGTATAAAAAACAAACCGGTGGACGTGGTAAATTTGCCGATATCATCTTCAAATTGGAACCGGCGGAAGAAGGAAAAGAAGGTTTGGAATTTGTCAATGAAATCAAAGGAGGTAACATTCCCCGTGAATATATTCCTTCGGTAGAAAAAGGTTTCAAAGAAGCGATGAAAGCAGGCCCCTTGGCAGGTTTTGAAGTAGAATCGATGAAAGTCACTTTGGTTGACGGTTCATTCCACCCGGTAGATTCCGATTCATTATCCTTTGAATTGGCTGCCCGTATGGGATTCAAAACCGCTGCCAAAAAAGCTAATCCGGTATTATTGGAACCCATTATGAAATTGGAAGTAGTAACTCCCGAAGAAAATATGGGTGATATCGTAGGAGATTTAAACAGACGTCGAGGACAAGTATTAAGCATGGACGAAAGAGCCGGTGCCAAGGTGATTAAAGCCAATGTCCCCCTTTCTGAAATGTTTGGCTATGTAACGACCCTTAGAACCTTATCTTCAGGTCGTGCTACCTCATCTATGGAATTTTCGCATTATGCCGAAACTCCTAAGAATATAGCTGAAGAAGTAATAGAAAAAGTTAATGGATAAATTATAAAACATGGCTCAAAAAATTAGAATAAAACTCAAATCTTACGATCACAATTTGGTAGATAAATCTGCCGAAAAAATCGTAAAAACCGTAAAAGCCAGTGGAGCCGTAGTAACAGGTCCCATCCCGTTGCCTACGCACAAAAGAATCTTTACGGTATTGCGTTCACCACACGTCAATAAAAAATCCAGAGAGCAATTTGAATTGAATACCCACAAACGTTTGTTGGATATTTACAGCTCATCACCCAAGACAGTTGATGCCTTGATGAAATTGGAATTGCCCAGTGGTGTAGAAGTAGAAATTAAAGTTTGATAAACCAAGAAAACAAGTATAAACAATGTTGGGTATAATAGGAAAAAAAGTAGGAATGACCAGTATTTTTGACGAAAACGGAAAAAATATTCCCGTTACTGTCATATTAGCCGGTCCGAATTACGTCACCCAAGTCAGAACCGAAGAAGTTGACGGGTACGATGCTGTGCAGCTCGGTTTCGATGACAAAAAAGAGAAAAACACCCCCAAAGCCCTTAGAGGCCATTTTGAAAAAGCCGGTGTATCTCCTAAAAGAAAAGTCATTGAATTCCGGGATTTTGAAAAAGAAGTAAAATTAGGAGATGAAATCACCGTAGCAGATATGTTTACAGAAGGTGAATTTGTCGATGTTTCAGGTGTTTCCAAAGGTAAAGGATTCCAAGGTGTAGTAAAAAGACACGGTTTTGCCGGTGTCGGACAAGCTACACACGGACAACACAACCGCTTGAGAGCACCCGGATCTATCGGAGCATCTTCCGATCCTTCCAGAGTTTTTAAAGGAATGCGAATGGCAGGACATATGGGTAATGAAAAAGTTACCGTCCAAAATTTGAAAGTCATGAAAGTGATTCCCGAAAAAAATCTTTTAATCGTAAAGGGAAGTGTTCCCGGACATAAAAATGCTTACTTAATTATAAAGAAATAATGATGGAACTGAAAGTATACGATATAAAAGGAAAAGAAACAGGAAGAACCGTTAAACTTTCTGATGAAATATTTGGTATAGAGCCTAATGATCACGCTATCTATTTAGCCGTTAAACAATATTTGGCCAACCAAAGACAAGGAACCCACAAAGCTAAAGAACGTGGAGAAGTAAAAGGAAGTACCCGTAAAATCAAAAGACAAAAAGGTACCGGTACTGCCAGAGCAGGAGCAATTCGCAATCCGTTGTACAAAGGAGGAGGTAGAGTATTCGGCCCCCGTCCTCGCAGCTATTCTTTCAAACTGAATAAAAAAGTAAAAAGATTAGCCCGTAAATCAGCGCTTGCCACAATGCTTAAAAACGAAAAAATCATGGTGGTGGAAAACTTTGATTTTGACACCCCCAAAACCAAAAATTTCGTTGAAGTATTGAAATCCTTAAAGTTAGATGATAAAAAGTCCGTTTTTGTATTTGTTAATCCAAATAAAAACGTATATTTGTCATCTCGTAATTTGCCCAAAACCGGAATTGTAAATAGCTCAAATTTAAATACTTATGCTATTTTGAATGCCGGAAAATTGGTGCTTACGGAAGATTCAATTGCCGAAATTGAAGCAAATTTTTAAAATTATCGAGCTATGAGTATCATAAAAAAACCGATTTTGACCGAAAAAATGATGGCAGATTCAGAGCAATTTAACCGCTATGGATTTGTAGTTGATAAAAAAGCGAATAAAATCGAGATCAAAAAAGCAGTAGAAGAATTGTTCGGTGTAGAAGTATTAGCCGTAAGAACCATGAATTATCCGCCTGAACGTAAAACACGTTACACCAGAAGCGGAGTGATAAACGGAAAAACAAATGCTTACAAAAAAGCAATTGTTCAAATAGCAGAAGGACAAAGTATAGATTTCTATAACAATATCTAAGAAAATGGCAGTAAGAAAATTAAAACCGATAACCCCCGGACAACGCTTTAGAGTGGTTAACAAATTCGATGAAGTAACTACCAGTACTCCTGAGAAAAGTTTGTTAGCCAGCAAAAAAAGAACCGGAGGACGTAATAAGAAAGGAAGAATCACTGCGCCTCACAGAGGGGGTGGACATAAAAAGAAATACAGAATAATCGATTTCAAAAGAAACAAAGTCGATATTCCCGCAACCGTTAAAACCATTGAATACGATCCGAATCGTTCAGCATTTATCGCCCTAGTGGTTTATGCCGACGGTGAAAAACGTTATATCTTGGCTCCTAACGGACTTAAAGTAGGACAAAAAATAGTTTCCGGCGAAAAAGTAAGTCCCGATACCGGAAATGCTTTACCTTTAAAAAGCATTCCTTTGGGAACCATTATTCACAATATTGAGTTAAAACCCGGACAAGGCGGAATTATTGCTCGTAGTGCCGGAACCTTTGCTCAATTAATGGCAAGAGACGGAAAATATGCAACTATTAAATTACCTTCGGGAGAAACCCGTTTGGTATTGGTTGAAGCATATGCTACTGTAGGGGTTGTATCCAACTCCGACCATCAGCTTATCGTATCGGGTAAAGCCGGACGTAGCCGTTGGTTAGGACGCAGACCTAGAACGCGTCCGGTAGTTATGAACCCGGTTGATCACCCTATGGGTGGTGGTGAAGGACGTGCTTCCGGAGGACATCCCAGATCTAAAAAAGGTATACCTGCCAAAGGTTACAGAACCAGATCTAAGAAAAAATACAGTAATAAATATATCATTGAACGCAGAAAGAAATAAGATATGGCTAGATCGTTAAAAAAAGGACCTTACGTTCATTATAAATTAGAAAAGAAAGTTCTTGCCAATCAAGAATCGGGCAAGAAATCGGTTATCAAAACCTGGTCAAGAGCCTCGATGATAACCCCTGACTTTGTAGGATTGACCATTGCCGTACACAACGGACGTCAATTTATACCGGTATATATTACCGAGAATATGGTAGGACACAAATTAGGAGAATTTTCTCCTACCAGAAGTTTTAGAGGCCACGCCGGTGATAAGAAAAATAAAGGCAAAAAATAAGGATTATGGGAAGAAGAAAACACTTAATGGCTAAAGCCATCAAAGAAGATAAGAAAAAAGTTGCTTTTGCAAGTTTGAGTAATCACGGAGTTTCTGCCAAAAAAACCAAACTCGTTGTTGATTTGGTCAAAGGTATGGATGTGGCCAGAGCCTTGGGAGTATTGAAATTTACCCCCAATAAAAGTGCTTCGGTTATCGAAAAACTTTTATTGAGTGCCATTGCCAATTGGGAAAATAAAAATCCCGATAGAGATATCGAAGATGCCGGATTATATATCAAAAGCATCTCTGTTGACCAAAAAGGAATGCTAAAACGAATTCAACCCGCTCCACAAGGTAGAGCCCACCGAATTCGTAAAAGATTCAGCAAAATAAACATAGTTTTAGGAGAAAAAAATAGTTAATTTCAAGAAGTATGGGACAAAAAACAAATCCAATAGGAAACAGATTAGGCATCATCAAAGGATGGGACTCTAATTGGTATGGAGGCAAAAACTATGGTGATAAAATTGCAGAAGATCACAAAATAAGACAATATATTAAAGCACGGTTACCAAAAGCTAATATTTCAAAAATTATTATCGAAAGAACTTTAAAACTCGTTACTGTAACTATTACGACTTCCCGTCCCGGTATCATTATCGGAAAACAAGGAGCCGAAGTAGATAAACTAAAAGGCGAGTTGGCCAAATTAACCGGCAAAAAAGTTCAAGTAAATGTTTTTGAAATAAAAAGACCCGAATTAGATGCCAATTTGGTGGCGCAAAATATCGCCCGTCAAATTGAGAATCGAATTTCGTACAGAAGAGCTATCAAACAAGCCATTGCATCTACTATGAGAATGAATGCCGAAGGCATCAAAGTACAAATCTCCGGTAGATTAAACGGCGCTGAAATGGCTCGTTCTGAGAGTTATAAAGACGGTAGAATTCCCCTTTCTACTTTTAGAGCGGATATTGATTACGCACTAGAAGAAGCACATACCACTTACGGACGTTTAGGCGTAAAAGTATGGATTATGAAAGGAGAAGTTTATGGTAAGAGAGATCTTTCCCCGATGATTGGTTTATCCAAAAAAGACGGTAAGAAATCACACAGAGGAAATAGAAGGAGAAAATAATTTATACTTAAAATTGTAAAGAAATGTTACAACCGAAAAGATATAAACATCGCAAGCAGCAAAAAGGGAGAATGAAAGGTAACTCTCAAAGAGGACACCGTTTGGCTTATGGTATATATGGTATCAAGTCATTGGAGTCATCTTGGATTACTTCCCGTCAGATAGAAGCCGCACGTGTTGCCGCTACCCGTTATATGAAAAGGGAAGGGCAATTGTGGATTAAAATATTTCCGGATAAACCTATCACCAAAAAACCTTTGGAAGTAAGGATGGGTAAAGGAAAAGGTAATGTTGAATACTGGGCAGCCGTAGTGCGTCCCGGTAAAGTATTGTTTGAGGTAGACGGTGTACCCTTGGAAGTTGCCAAAGAAGCACTTCGATTGGCCGCCCAAAAACTACCTGTGAAAACCAAGTTTATCATTGCACCGGAATTTCAACAACAATAATTCAGTCTTATGAAAATGAATGAAATCAAAAATATGGATACAGCTGATTTAAAAGAACAATTGGCAGATTATAAAAAAAGATATGCCAACTTAAAAATCACGCATGTTGTTACGCCAGTAGAAAACCCGATGGAACTCCGTAAAATGAGAAGAACCATTGCCAGAATGATGACGGAACTTAATCAAAGAGGTAACTAAAAGAATTAATTGAAATGGAAAAAATAACCAGAAATTTAAGAAAAGAACGTATTGGTTTGGTTACCAAAAACAAAATGGATAAAACCATTGTCGTTTCCGAAGTTAAAAGAATGAAACACCCTCTTTATGGTAAATTCGTTCACAAAACCAAAAAATATGTGGTTCACGATGAAAAAAACGAATGTAACGTGGGTGATAAAGTAAAAATTATGGAAACCCGTCCTTTGAGTAAAACCAAAAGATGGAGATTAGTAGAAATATTAGAAAGAGCTAAGTAATTATGGTACAACAAGAATCAAGAGTTAAAGTGGCTGATAATACCGGTGCCAAAGAAGCATTGGTCATTAGAGTATTGGGAGGAACCAAAAAACGTTATGCTTCTTTGGGAGACAAAGTAGTCGTAACGGTAAAAGAAGCAACTCCTAACGGTACCGTAAAAAAAGGAACCGTTTCAACCGGAGTGGTAGTTAGAACCAAAAAAGAAGTAAGACGTCCCGATGGATCTTACATTCGCTTTGAAGACAATGCTATCGTATTGCTAAACCCTGCCGGTGAAATGAGAGGAACACGTGTGTTTGGCCCCGTAGCCAGAGAATTACGTGATAGAAAATTTATGAAAATTGTATCATTAGCCCCTGAGGTATTATAAAATCCAAAGTATAATGAAAAAGTTTAAAATTAAAACCGGTGACGAAGTAGTTGTTTTAGCCGGAAAAGATAAAGGAAGAAAAGGAACTGTACTGAAGATTTTCAGAGCAAAAGACAGAGTATTGGTCGAAGGTGTAAATATGATAAAAAAACACATTAAACCCAGTACTGAAAATCCTCAAGGTGGTATAGAAGAAAAAGAAGCTCCTATTCATATTTCTAATGTAGCATTGGTAGATCCTAAATCAGGAAAAGCTACCCGTGTAGGATATGAAGTAAGAGACGGAAAAAAAGTAAGAGTTTCTAAAAAATCAAAAGAGGTAATTTAAGCCATGAAGAAGTATACACCAAGATTAGAAAAGGAATACAAAGAACGCGTTATTGATGCGTTAATGAAAGAATTTGGCTACAAAAACGTCATGCAAGTACCCAAACTTGATAAGATTGTGGTAAGCAGGGGAGTTGGCGCAGCAGTATCCGATAAAAAACTTATCGAATATGCCGTGGACGAGTTAACCACCATTACCGGACAAAAAGCCGTATCCACTATCTCCAAAAAAGACGTTGCAGCATTCAAACTCAGAAAAGGAATGCCTATCGGAGCCAAAGTAACTTTAAGAAAAGACAAGATGTATGAATTTCTTGACCGATTAATTACTATCGCACTTCCGCGAGTAAGAGATTTTCAAGGAATTAAACCGGACGGTTTTGACGGAAGAGGAAATTATAATTTGGGCGTTACCGAACAAATTATTTTCCCGGAAATTGATTTTGATAAAATCAATAAAATCAGCGGTATGGATATTACATTCGTAACGAGTGCCAAAACCGATAAAGAAGCAAAAGCATTATTAGCAGAACTAGGTTTACCATTTAAAAAGAAAAAATAATATGGCAAAAGAATCAATGAAAGCCCGTGAGCGTAAACGCGCTAAATTAGTGGCCAAATATGCAGCCAAAAGAAAAGCTTTGATAGAAGCGGGTGATTGGGAAGGATTACAAAGAATTCCCAAAAATGCATCACCGGTACGTTTGCACAACCGTTGCAAAATTACCGGTCGTCCCAGAGGTTATATGAGAGTATTTGGAATTTCTCGTGTTACGTTCAGAGAAATGGCAAACCAAGGATTAATTCCGGGTGTTAAAAAAGCCAGTTGGTAAATTTAAAACAGTAGAAAGATGAATACAGATCCCATAGCAGATTTTCTAACGAGAATTAGAAACGCACAAAGTGCAGGACACAAAGTTGTAACTATACCCGCATCAAAAATTAAAAAGGAAATCACCAAAATTCTTTTTGATCAAGGATATATTTTGAGTTACAAATTTGACAAAGACGGAAATAGAGAATTTATCAAAATCGCTTTGAAATACGATAAAGACTATAACTTACCGGTTATCAAAAAACTAGAAAGAATTAGTAAACCCGGTTTGAGAAAATATGTAAGTGTAGACGAAATGCCCAAAGTATTAAACGGATTGGGAATCGCTATTTTGTCTACTTCCAAAGGAGTAATGACCGACAAACAAGCTCGTAAAGAGAATGTAGGCGGTGAAGTTTTATGTTACGTTTATTAAAAAACTGTTGAATTATGTCAAGAATAGGATTTAAACCCGTTAACATTCCCGAAGGAGTTACCGTAGATATCAAAGATAATATGATCACGGTAAAAGGGAAACTGGGAGAACTCAAACAAGAGATTAAAGGTGGAATAACCTTTGAAATAAAAGACGGTGTTATCAACGTAAAGCGTCCGTCCGAAAGTAAACATCATAAAGCTTTTCACGGTTTGTACCGTTCTCTATTGTTCAACATGATTGAAGGTGTTTCAAAAGGTTGGACAAAAGAATTAGAGCTTGTAGGTGTAGGTTACAAAGCCTCCAGTCAAGGACAATTATTAGATTTATCTTTAGGTTTTTCTCACAATATTTTGATGGAATTACCCAAAGAAGTGAAAGTAGAAACCGTATCTGAAAAAGGTAAAAATCCGATTGTAAAACTCACGTCTTACGACAAACAATTAATCGGACATATTGCCGCCAAAATCAGATCGTTCCGTAAACCTGAACCTTACAAAGGAAAAGGAGTAAAATACGTAGGAGAACAAATTAGAAGAAAAGCAGGTAAAACAGCTTAATCACTAGCATTATGAAACTAAGTAAAGTAGATAAAAGAAAAAGAATACACAAACGTGTAAGAAAGACAGTAACAGGAACAGCTGACCGTCCCCGTTTGTCGATTTTTAGAAGCAATAAAGAAATTTATGCCCAATTAATCGACGATGTGAATGGAGTAACCTTAGCTGCTACTTCTTCAAAAGATAAGGAAGTTGCCTCGCAAAAAGGCACTAAAATTGAAAAGGCCGCTTTGGTAGGTGAAAAAATCGCCCAAATAGCTTTGGATAAAGGTATTGATACCGTAACATTTGACCGTGGCGGTTTCTTATATCACGGACGTGTAAAATCATTGGCTGAAGGTGCCAGAAAAGGAGGATTAAAATTTTAAGATATGCTTGATAATTATAAAGATATAGAAAGAGTAAAACCCGGAGGTCTTGAATTAGAAGATCGCTTGGTAGCTGTTAACCGTGTTACCAAGGTAACCAAAGGAGGTAGAACGTTCAGTTTTTCTGCCATTGTGGTTGTTGGTGATAAAAACGGAGTAGTCGGTTATGGAATGGGAAAATCAAAAGAAGTTCCCGATGCTATCCAAAAAGCTATTGATAATGCCAAAAAGAACTTGGTAAAAGTTCCGATAATCAATGCCACTATTCCGCATGAACAATTAGGAAAATTCAGTGGTGCACGCATCTTTTTAAAACCGGCCTCACCCGGTACCGGAGTTATTGCCGGTGGAGCTGTACGTGCCGTATTGGAATCAGCCGGAGTACACGATGTATTGACCAAATCACATGGTTCTTCTGATCCTAACAACGTGGTAAAAGCAACCTTAGATGCACTTTTGAAAATGCGAGATGCTCAAACAGTTGCCCGTCAACGCGGAATATCTCTTGATAAAGTTTTTAACGGATAAATTTATAAGGAAGATGAAAGTAAAAGTAAGACAAGTAAAAAGCACTATTAAGAGACCCAAAGATCAAGAACAAACTTTGATAGCTTTAGGTTTGAGAAGAATAGGACAAGAAAGAGTCCATGAATTAACCCCGCAAATAAAGGGAATGATTGAAAAAGTGAAACACTTAATCACTGTTGAGGAAATTTAAAAAATAAAAAAAGATGGAGTTACATAATCTTAAACCTGCCAAAGGTTCCGTAAAAAAAGATATCAGAAAAGGTAGAGGTGAAGGTTCCAAGCGAGGCGGTACCGCTACAAGAGGACACAAAGGTGCCAAATCCCGTTCAGGTTACTCACGTACACCCGGATTTGAAGGTGGTCAAATGCCTTTGTACAGACGTGTACCTAAGTTTGGTTTTACCAATATCAACCGTGTAGAATACCAAGCCGTAAATTTGGATACCCTTCAAAAATTAATCGATGACAAAAAAGTTAAAGATGTAATTAACTTTGAAGATTTTGTAGATTTGGGTTTGGTTAATAAAAGAGAATTGGTGAAAATTTTGGGACGAGGAGAGCTTAAATCCCCTATTACCGTATATGCTCATAAATTTTCCAAAAAAGCACAGGAAGCTATCGAAGCAGCCGGTGGTAAAGTCGAACTATTATAATAATTAGATTTCATGAAGAAGTTTATAGATACAATTAAAGCAGTATGGAGCATAGAAGAGCTTCGCAAAAAAATAATCTTTACATTAGGATTGATATTGGTTTACCGTTTTGGTGCACAAGTATCCTTACCCGGTATAGATCCCACGCAGTTGGCCAACTTACGAAACCAAACTGAAGGGAATACTTTATTGAATTTATTGAACCAATTTACAGGAGGTGCTTTTTCTAAAGCTTCTATATTTGCTTTGGGTATTATGCCCTATATCTCGGCTTCTATTGTGGTACAATTAATGGGTATTGCCGTTCCTTATCTGCAAAAATTGCAGAAAGCCGGAGAAAGCGGACGTAAAAAAATTACCCAAATAACCCGTTGGTTGACTATAGCTGTTACCTTGATTCAAGGTCCCAGTTATGTGTACAATCTTTATAATAAATTACCAAAATCAGCTTTTTTGATTGAACAAACTTGGTTGTTCGTAACCATTTCGGTAATTATTCTTTCAGCCGGTACAATATTTGCCATGTGGATGGGAGAAAAAATTACTGATAAAGGAATTGGTAATGGTATTTCATTATTAATTATGGTAGGGATTATGGCTCGTTTACCATCTGCTTTTTTACAAGAATTTACGCAAAGGGTAACCAACCAAAACGGAGGTCCAATGGTATTATTGTTTGAAATCGTTTTATGGTTATTAGTGATAGCAGCTAGTGTAATGTTAGTAAGAGCTTATCGTCCGGTACCTGTACAATACGCCAGGAGAGCTGTAGGTGGTGGCTATGAAAAAAATATTTTCGGCGCCCGTCAATATTTGCCTTTGAAGTTAAATGCTGCTGGTGTAATGCCTATTATCTTTGCACAAGCTATGATGTTTTTTCCGGGAATGTTGGCTTCAATGTCAGATTCGGATTTTGCTGTAAATTTAAAGACAATTTTCGGTAACATGTTCAATCCGTGGTACAATCTTGTGTTTGCCTTGTTAATTATTGTGTTTACTTATTTCTATACAGCCATTACCGTACAAACCAATAAGATTGCCGAAGATTTGAAGCGAAGTAACGGATTTATTCCGGGTGTACGTCCGGGAACAGATACCGCTAATTATTTAGATGATATTTTATCTAAAATAACTTTTCCCGGATCTATATTTTTAGCATTAATAGCGATTTTTCCAAAAATAGCTTATTATATATTTCCGGGTATGCAAGTAAGTTGGGCCATGTTTTACGGAGGAACTTCTCTATTGATTTTGGTAGGAGTTGCCATGGATACCATTCAACAGGCAGAAGCTTATTTATTGAACAGACATTACGACAGTTTGATGAAATCAGGAAGAAAAAGATAAATTATGGCTAAACAACCCGCAATAGAAGTAGATGGAATCATTAAAGATGCATTGTCCAATGCCATGTTTAAAGTGGAATTGGAAAACGGACACGTTATAACCGGTCATATATCAGGCAAAATGCGTATGCATTATATCCGTTTATTGCCAGGTGACAAAGTCAAAGTGGAATTGAGTCCCTATGATTTAAGTAAAGGTAGAATAACCTACCGGTACTGATTTTAGAAATTAGAAATTAGATTTTAGAAGTGGTAAATTGAAATGGAAAGTTTACCGTAAAACGAAAAAACAATTACAAGATGAAAGTAAGAGCATCCATAAAAAAAAGAAGTCCTGAAGACAAAATTGTCAGAAGAAAAGGACGTTTGTACGTAATTAATAAAAAGAATCCGAAACATAAACAAAGACAAGGATAATTATGGCAAGAATAGCAGGGGTAGATTTACCGAAAAATAAAAGAGGCGTTATAGGATTGACCTACATCTATGGTATAGGTCGGTCAAGAGCTAAAGAAATTTTAGCCAAAGCCGGAGTCGATGAAGACAAAAAAGTAAAAGATTGGGACGATGCCGACATTGCCGGTATTCGTAAGGCGATTGCTGATTACAGAATCGAAGGAGAATTACGATCTGAAGTTCAGTTGAATATCAAACGATTGATGGACATCGGAAGTTACAGAGGAATCCGTCACAGAATCGGGTTACCCTTACGTGGACAAAGAACTAAGAATAATTCACGTACCAGAAAAGGAAAAAGAAAAACTGTTGCAAATAAGAAAAAAGCAACTAAATAAAAGTTAAGTAGAGATTATGGCAAAATCGAGACAATCAAAAGCTAAAAAGAGAAAAGTAAAAGTTGAACCCAACGGTAAAGCTTTTATTCAAGCTACTTTTAACAATGTAATTATTTCTCTTACCAATAAAAAAGGAGAAGTAATTTCATGGTCTTCAGCCGGAAAAAACGGTTTCAGAGGATCTAAAAAGAATACACCTTATGCTGCACAAGTAGCCGCTGAGGATGCTGCCAAAGTGGCGTACGAAGCAGGATTAAGACGTGTTAAAGTATATGTAAAAGGACCCGGTAATGGTAGAGAATCAGCCATTAGAACCATCCATAATAGTGGAATTGAAGTAGTAGAAATAATCGACGTTACACCCATTCCGCACAATGGTTGTCGTCCACCCAAAAGAAGAAGAGTATAATAAATTATTGAATTATGGCGAGATATACAGGACCCAAGACTAAAATAGCCAGAAAATTTGGCGAAGCTATATATGGTGAGGATAAACATTTCGAAAGAAAAAAATATCCCCCGGGACAGCACGGAAATAACCGTCGTAGAGGTAAAAAATCACAATATGCTATTCAGTTGACCGAAAAGCAAAAAGCAAAATATACCTACGGCATTTTAGAAAAACAATTTAGAAATCTATTTGAAAAAGCATCCCGTCAAGGTGGTAATACCGGGGAGGTACTTTTGCAATTAGTTGAATCCAGACTTGATAATGTAGTATACCGTTTTGGCTTGGCACCCACCAGACGTGCCGCCCGTCAATTGGTATCACACCGGCATATAACCGTTAACGGTGATGTAGTAAACATCCCTTCTTATTCATTAAAACCCGGGGATGTGGTAGGTGTAAGAGAAAAATCTAAATCATTACAAGTGATTCAAGATTCATTGGCCCAAAATAAATCAAATTATGAATGGTTAAAGTGGAATGACGCTCAAATGGAAGGTGAGTTTGTAAACCGTCCCGAAAGAGTTCAAATTCCCGAGAATATTCAAGAACACTTGATTGTCGAGTTATATTCTAAATAATAATAACAAATTTATGGCAATATTAAATTTTCAAAAACCGGATAAAGTTTATCAAATACATACCGATGATTATGCCGGAAAATTCGAATTCAAACCTTTGGAACCCGGCTATGGATTAACCATTGGTAATGCCCTTCGACGTGTTTTATTATCGTCTTTGGAAGGTTACGCAATTACCTCTATTAGAATAGACGGAGTTGACCACGAATTTACTTCTATCGACGGAATTGTTGAAGATGTAACCAAAATCGTTTTGAATTTGAAACAAATCAGATTCAAAAACCAAGTAGAGGGCATCGATAGAGAATCGGTAAAGGTTTCCATCAAAGGAAAAGAGGTATTAACTGCCGGTGATTTGCAAGAATTTATTTCCGGATTTCAAGTATTAAATCCTGAATTGGAAATTCTTCATCTCGACCCCAAAGTTGAATTCAATTTTGAATTTACCATCGATAAAGGACGCGGCTATGTTACCGCCGAAGAAAATAAAAAACAAGATGTACCTTTTGGAACCATCTTTTTAGATTCTATTTTTACTCCGATTAAACATGTAAAGTATTCAATAGAAGATTTCAGGGTAGAACAAAAAACCGATTACGATAAATTAATTATCGAAATTCAAACCGACGGTTCCATTCATCCCAAAGATGCTTTGACAGAAGCTGCCAAAATCTTGATTCAACACTTTATGTTGTTTTCCGATGAAAGAATTTCTATCGACGACGATGTATCATCCGATATAGAATCTTATGACGAAGAATCCTTGCATATGCGTCAACTTTTGAAAACCAAATTAGTTGATTTGGATTTATCGGTACGTGCTTTGAACTGTTTGAAAGCAGCCGATGTAGAAACATTGGGAGAATTGGTTCAATATAACAAGTCGGATTTGATGAAGTTTAGAAATTTCGGAAAGAAATCGATGACTGAACTGGAAAAATTGGTCGATAAGAAAGGACTTACCTTTGGTATGGATCTTTCAAATTATAAATTAGAAGAATAATAAATTTAAGAAGATATTAGGTTATGAGACACGGAAAGAAATTTAACCATTTAGGAAGAAAATCAGCGCATAGAAAAGCTATGTTATCCAATATGGGTAGTTCGTTGATTAAACATAAAAGAATCAATACAACTGTGGCAAAAGCCAAAGCCTTGCGTGTATTTTTGGAACCGCTTATCACCAAATCTAAAAACGATACGATGCATAATCGTAGAGTTGTGTTTAGTTATTTGCGTGATAAGGATGCGGTAACAGAACTTTTTAGAGAAATCTCTACCAAAGTAGCCGACCGTCCGGGGGGATATTTGCGAATCATCAAATTAGGAAACCGTTTGGGTGATAACGCCGAAATGGCGATGATAGAATTTGTAGATTACAATCCTACCTATAACGCCGACAAACCGGCTAAAAAGAAAACCCGTAGAAGACGTAAAAAAGCCAAAACTGAAAACACGGCGGCTGAAAATACCGCTCCTGCGGAAGAA
>Ga0256843_1000823_pt1 | contig 25536 bp, 22 predicted proteins | sample AlvinellametaG_FD_191572 | JGI IMG/M metagenome (GOLD analysis project Ga0256843, IMG submission 191572) | Pompeii worm associated microbial communities from hydrothermal vent at the East Pacific Rise, Pacific Ocean - Alvinella | ecosystem: Host-associated > Annelida > Integument > Unclassified ... | reverse complement strand
GTAACGATTAAGTTACGGTCAACTTGCTTCTTGAAACGTCTATAAGCTGCATCAAAGTTGTCATCTGGACGTAGTACAATACCAGGCATATCACATCACCCACTTTCTGTTTAAATTTGAAATGGAAGTATAGCTAAAATAAAATCAAAAGACAATAGCTCTTTAACATTTCCTTAATAGATTTCAGGTATCATAAATACAGAAGAAAAAAAGGTTTTATTTGAAAATAGTACTATTTGTAATAAGTTTGAGTATATGTATATTTGCAGAGTCTTTGATACAGCCACTTATACCAATAAAAGAGATAGATTTTAAAAAAGCAGAGTTAGGGAAACTACTTTTTTTTGATCCGATACTCTCTAAAGATCAAACAATCAATTGTGCAAGCTGTCATAAATCTGAGCATGGTTGGGCAGATGATACAGTTGTCTCTACAGGAGTATATGGCAGAAAAGGGATTATAAATTCACCAACAGTGGTCAATGCAGTCTATAATTTTAAACAGTTCTGGAATGGTCGAGTAGATACTCTTAAAGAACAAGTAAGCGGTCCAATTCATACACGGTTTGAGATGGATATGAGTAGTAAAGAGGTGGAGAAACGCTTAGAAAAAAGTAGTTTATACAAGGGATATTTTAAAGATATATATAAAACAAGTGAAATTGACTTTAATGATGTAGCAGATGCAATAGCAGAGTATGAAAAGACATTAACTACCAATGACTCAAAGTTTGATCGTTTTTTAAAAGGGGAAGAGACTTTGGATAAAAAAGAGCAAAGAGGGTATATGATCTTTAGAACCTATGGTTGTGTGACATGTCATAATGGTATGAATATCGGAGGCAATTCATTTCAGAAGATAGGTATTGTAATACCATATGATGACTGTTATTCAGATCGTTACGAAATCACAAAACGAGAGTTCGATAGATGTGTTTATAAGGTTCCATCACTTCGAAATATATCAAAAACAGCTCCTTACTTTCATGATGGAAGCGCTAAAACCCTTAAAGAAGCTATAAAAGATATGGCTTATCACAATCTTGGTTTTGAACCAAAAGAGAAAGATGTAGAGAGTCTTGAGGCTTTTTTAAAAACATTTGATGCTGACATAAGAGAAATGCGACGATGATGAGCTTACGCTGTTTTGTAAAGATTTTAGTAGTAGTACTTATCGCAGGATTAGTTATATTTAAACTTAATGCTTTTAGTCAAGAATCAAAATCATTTTTTATTGAAAAAAATAGAATAGTTAAGGGGATAGATGAGATTAAACATAGTGAGTTGTTACTTGATTATACTGTATCTGCTTCAAGTCTCTATCTATATAAAAATAATGACACAATTATTCAGGCTATAAAAGAGTTACAGCATTATATCGATGTTATGACTAAAAACAGAGCTTTTAAAGATGAATACCCTAGTACTTATAAAGAGATAGTAGAATATAAACAGCTTATTGATAAAAAAATAGAATATGTTTATGAGTTTCAGAGTTACAATTCTGCTATTAAAAACTCAACAATGTATCTGGCTATGTTGTTGCAGCAGTTTTCAGCTATAAAGAGATACAAACCACCTCTTTATAAAAAAAAGTTTGTAAAGGCGATATCAATTATTTTCTTAAGTAAGAACTCGATAGAGAAAGATCTGGTGAAAAATATTGATATAGAGTATTTTAACAAAGTGGATCTTCATGATCCAGAGCTGAATCGACTGAACAAAATGTTTACTGCACACTTGAGTATTTTTCAAAAATATTATCCAAAATATAATACATTGATGCTCAAAATCTTAGATTCAAAAACGAAAAATATTTTAACAAACATAGATAGTGAGATCTATAAACTTGCTGCACAAAAGCTTGAAGATATTAGTTATACTCTCTATTTCCTTATTGCTTTTATTGTGTTGTTTACACTTTTTGTTGTGAGCCTGATTATTAAGAGTGAACGTGAAAATGCTGCCTTAAATGTACTAGCAAATAAACTTCAAGAAAATATGAGAAGAGATAATTTAACACAGTTGTTTAACCGTTTTAAATATGATGAAGATATGCAGCAGAAGAGTTTTTCAAGTTTCTATTTGATAAATATAGATAAGTTTAAGTACATTAATGATTATTATGGAACAAAGATAGGAGATAAAGTACTTCAAAAAGTGGCACAGGTTTTAAGTGATCTTTTAAAAGACAATAGTGATTTTAGACTCTACCGATTGGGTGCAGATGATTTTGGTATTTTAGTTGAGAATGATAAAAAAGAGTCATTAGAAAATAGAATTTTTCAATATTTTGAGAAAAATGATATAAATGTAGGTGATTTTCAATTTAAAATCAGTATAAGTATTGCATATACAACGCAAAGACCATATTTTGAAAATGCCAATATGGCTCTTAAAAAGATAAAAAGTTCCTCCAGAATCAAATTTTTACAGTATTCAAAAGCAGTAGATAATAAAGCGCAGATCTTACAAAATATTGAGAAGACAAAGGTCCTTTATAATGCACTTGAAAATGGTAAGCTTGTTCCTTATTTCCAAAGTATTGTAGATGTGAAAAGTGGAGAAATTGTAAAGTATGAAGTCCTCTCTCGTGTAGTGAATGACGATACAAGAGTGGAGTCCATATTCCCTTATCTTCAGATTGCAAAAGATAATAAACTCTACTCTAAAATTACAAAAACAGTTCTTTATAAAAGTGTTGAGCTTTTTAGTAAAAATGATATACCATTTAATATAAATTTTTCTATAGAAGACATTATGGATGATTCTATCATCACTATTTTACATACGATAGCCAAAGAGAATCCAGAAGTTATGCACAATATCACATTTGAAATGTTAGAGAGCGAATCTATCAGTGATTATAATGCAATTAAATCATTTATTGAAGATATGAAAAGAATAGGTGCTAAGGTTGCCATTGATGACTTTGGAAGTGGGTATTCAAACTTTGAGCATCTTATTAATCTAGATATAGATTTTATCAAAATAGATGGTAGTTTGATTAAAAATGTCCATACTGATAAGAGTGCATATAATATTGTCAAGCTTATTAATACATTTGCACATGAGAGTAATATCCAAACAGTTGGTGAGTTTGTTGAAAACGAAGAAATATATAAAGTTTTACAGGAGATAGGTGTTGATTATGCACAGGGATATTATTTTGCAAAACCTGAGAAGAATATAGTTCCTTTATAAAGATTTTTATGTATAATAGTTTCATATTGTTATAGGAGAAAAATATGAAAACAGTAAGATTATTTCTAGTATTGGTGTTTGTCTATTCATTTACGGCACTCTCAGCAACTACGCTTTCAAAAGAGCAGATTCAAAAGGTTGTGCAAGAGGCATATATGAAGTACAAGGATGTAGATAAAGGAAAAAATGCTGATTATATTAAAGCTTTGGCTGAAGTTAATCCGAAGATTTTTGGTATTACACTCGTAGATGGAGAGGGAAATGTTTATGAGTATGGTGATACGAAAGCAGAAGTCTCTATTCAATCAATATCTAAAGTATTTACACTTGCACTTGTAATGAGTGAACATGGTGATGATTTTGTTGCTGAGAAAATTGGTGTTAATGCTACCGGTTTTGCATTTAACTCTATCTTGGCAATTGAGCATCATGGAGGAAGCCCATCAAATCCTTTTGTCAATGCAGGTGCTATTGCAACAACTTCTTGGGTTGAAGCAAAAGATTCAAAAGAGCGTTGGACAAAAATTATGGCAAATATGAATATGTTTGCAGGTAGAGAACTTCCTTTTAATGAAATCGTGTATAAATCAGAACTCAATGACAATAAAAGAAATCAGGCAATAGCTAAATTACTGAATGCGTATGGGCGTATGGGTTCAGATCCTCTTGAAGCGACAACTGTCTATACAAAACAGTGTTCGGTTAATGTATCTTCACATGATCTTGCTGTTATGAGTGCGACAATCGCAAATCATGGTATCAATCCAATTACAAAAGTTAATGTAATCAGTGCAAAATATACACCAAAAATTATGGCAGTTATGGCAACAGCAGGTCTGTATGATAATGCAGGTTTATGGCTCTATAGAACAGGACTTCCTGCTAAAAGTGGTGTAGGTGGCGGTATTATCGCTGTAGTTCCAGGTGAGTTTGGTGTTGCAGTAGTTTCACCTCCGCTTGATAGTTTTGGAAATAGTGTAAGAGCACAACTAGCAATTGAATATATTGTAGAGAAGTTGGGGTTAAATCCTTATGCAAAGTAAGTTGAAATTATCACTAACGACCATTTTACTTGCAGGAGTTTCATTATATGCAGGGGATAGTAGTAATGAGTGGAAAATAAGTGGTGACTTTCGAACAGGATATGTAGAGTACAATTATGATAATCCCCCTCTTTATATCGATGGAGCGGGTAATATTATCGGTTCAAGTTCAACAAAAGCACGAGGGCATATAGACTCTAACGGTTTTTATATTACACCAAAGATTTCTTTAACTTCACCAACATACCAAAACTTTATGGCAAAAGTTACTGTAGCGGGTGCTACTGACTTTGGTCTTAATAGTGAAAAGTATGAGTCACGAAACTTTGTTTTTGATCCACATGATCGTAAATCATTTATACTTCTACAAGAGGCGTATTTAAAGTATGAGACAAAAGAGCATAAGGTCCTTGTAGGTCGTGAAGAGATTGTTACTCCTATGATAGACTCAGATGATTGGTATATGTTAGCAAATAGTTTTGAGTTAGCATATTACAAAAACTCTTCTGTGACAAATACTGATATCTATGGTGGATATTTCTCTAAGATGGCTGGTGTTTGGGATAGTGGTACTAATGGTACAGAGTTTCATTATATGAGTGATGCCTCTTTTGTCTCTTCAGCAGATAAGTTACGTGCCGATGGTAAAGGTGTATACTTTGCAGCGGTTGAGTATAATGATAAAAGTCATCATAACTTTAAAGTTTGGGAGTATTATGCTCAAGATCTCTATAATACTCTGTTTATGCAGTATGACTATGTAGGTAGCAGTGCAGGTATGAACTATGATTTTGGTTTACAGTTTATCAATTTTGCAGGTGTTGGAGAGTTGGCCAAACATAATACTACTGTTATTAACTACTCTCTATACAGTGCAAAGTTTGATGGTAGTTTTAACAATGGTTTTGATTTTGCAACAGGTGTAAGTAAATATAGTGATGGTGCTGGACAGGGTGCAACATTAGGTGCTTTTGGAGGGTATCCATATTTTGCAAATGGCATGATTTTTCACTTTTTTGAAGCAGGAAGTTTAAGAAATGCAGCTTCATATAAAGGTCAATTTGGATATAACTTTGATTTTATGGGAGTGAAAAATATATGGGCAGGGTATCGATATACATACTATGATTTAGATGCAAACTACTCTTTTACTCTTAATAATCAAGCACAGGGTAAAATGATACTCAATGGATTACAGTTAAAATTTGGTTCAGATAAAGGTGCTTATTTTAGAGGTACATATGAGCATGTACAACTGGATAATGAACCAAAAACATACTCATTACGCTTGATAGGTGGATACCGTTTTTAATCTTTTTTATTACAGTCTCGTTTGTCTCCGAAGATACATTTTCGGTTTTTAATGAGTCTGTAGATAAAAAAACTAAAAGGTATAAGTGCAAAACCGAAGCTCATATAGGCTTGAGAAAAAAGTTCATGTGTATAGAAATTGTAACCCGCTGCTAAAATAGCAATAGTAATGAGAAGACACATTTTTAGCTACTCATCTGAAAAATCAAGTCTATAGAGGGAAAAAATATACTCTTGATATGCAAAACTATTTCGTGCAAGCTCACGCAGGGAGTACATATCGAGTAGAAATCCTTCAATATTGCTTGTCGTAGTGGCAGATGCTATAGCTTTACTTTGTGAAAGTGTTGAGGCAAGATTGACAATGCACTGTTCTCCTGCTTGGAGACTATAGAGTAAATTTTTTGTATCTTCTTTTGTATTTTGATAGACGTCAATCGTTCCTTCGTTTAAAAATAAAACACCATCACAAATATCACCCTCTTCAAATAGTAGTGTATTAACTGGAACAGAGACAGGCTTGAGATGTGTTTTTAAAAATTCATGAGCCTGCGTATCGAGTTTTCCAAAAAAAGGAAATTTCTCTAGAGTCATGATCGCTCCTTAGTAAAAGTTTTTTTAAATTGTACCCAAAAGAGAGTTTACAAAGTAGTTGTGTATATTCTAAGGACATTTATCTCTTTTATATCAAAAGAAAAAGATTATTTAATAAAAGATTTTTTGCTTCTATGTTAAAATATCTAAAACGGGACAGTTATATGAAAACTTCTTCTCTTTTCCTTCTTGGTCTCTTTATCTGTACACCACTTCTTGCAAAAATATATACACTTGATGAGGCAATTAAAACGGCACTTATAAATAATCAAAAACAAAATATTTCTGCACAAGACCGAGCTGTTGCTAAAGCAAAATATAAGCAGGCTCTCTCTGCTAACTATCCAAAACTTGATATTACACTTGCTGCAAATAGACGAGATGAGCGTTTTATTGATGAGACAGATACTGTTTTTATAATTCCAGGATTTGGTTCTATCCCTGTAAGTTATTCACATACAGTTATGGGGCGTGATACTGCAACTGCTCAAGCAGAAGTCAAGTATGCTCTTTATAGTGGTGGTAAGATATCTGCACTGCAAGAGCAGGCAAAGGCTGGTATAGCATATGCAGATGAAGCAGCAAAGCTGACGGATGATGAGATAGTTTTAAATATTCGTAAATATTATGCAGCTGTGATATTATCTCAAAAGTTACAACAACTGATGCAAGATACAGTCGATAGAATGCAAGCAACATATGCGTTGACAGAAGCTTTTTATAAAGGTTCTTCAATGAAGGTCAAGAAGACGGACTATCTTCGTTCCAAGATGACACTTTTAAATATGGAATCTATTTTAGAATCTTTTAAAAATGCTACAGAACTTGCAAAGAGTGCTCTTGCATTTGAGATGGGTGTTGGAGATGCAAAGAAGGTAGAGATTGATGCTAGTTCACTTCCTAAAGTAAGTCTTGATGCAACGCTTTTGGAGTACTATAGAAGACTCTATCTTAATAATCATCAGTTAAAACAGGTAAATATTGGAATGCAGGCTAAAGAAGCAAAGATTGCTGAGGTTAAGAGTGGTTATCTACCAATGGTTGGTCTCTATGCAAACGCACAATCACTTTACAATAATGAGTATGGGGGCATCATTAATTCGCAAAATAATGACTCATGGAATATTGGTGTAGCCATAAAGTATAATCTTTTTAGTGGTGGCTTAACAAATGCACAGATGCAAGAAGCACAGGCTCAAAAGTTAAAGTTAAAAGCTCAAAAAGCCTATCTTGAATCTGGACTTGAACTTAAAGCAAGAAATGCTTTTTTAAAGACAAAAACAGCTTTAAAACAGATGGAAATTATGAAAGAAGCAAGTGAAGTTGCTAAAGAGAATAGTGACTTGAATTTTAGAGCATATGAAGAGGAGATGGTAGATACAAAGGATGTACTTGAATCACAGTTTATGCGTTCCTTAACAGAGGCAGCATACTATAAATCACAATATGAAGCTCTTGTAAATAGTGCAGAGTTAGAGTATATTATAGGTTCATCAATTCAATGAAAAAAAACTTTATTGTTCTTCTTTTATCACTACTAATATATTTAGATCTTAATGCTCAAGAGGATATTTTCATCTCAAATGCTTTTTATGGAGAGGATATTGATAAGGTAAATTATAAAGATGCCAAAACTGCCATGAGAATTTGGCTGAATGAACTTGCAAATACGATTGGAGCACAGTCAGAGCTAATTTTTTATACTGATTTTCATAAGCTCAAAGAGGATGCAACGAAAGGGAAAGTAAATACTTTAATACTCTCACCTATCTCTTATTTGAAAAATCTTGACTATTGTAAAACACATTTCCATCAGGGTTGGTTGAAACGAGAGCGTGACGGAAAGCCATTTTTTCGTTTTGTGCTTTTAAAGAGAAAAGATGAAAAAGACAAAGCAGAGTATAAGATACATTATTTTAGATATTCGACTATCTCTAAAATAGTAGCTCAGATGTATGCATGGGAGCATAAAAAAAGATTTTTGTTTCAAAAGACTCCAAAAGAATCAAAGCCAGTTTTAGATCTTTTTTTTAAAAAGTGTGACTATGCCATTGTAAGAGAAGAGACATGGAATCTTATGCAAGAACTTAATCCACAACTTAAAGAGAAAATACAAATTGCCTATAAAAGTGATCGAATTTTTGTAGACCTTATCTCTCTGTTCTCTAATAAATTGAGTGATAGGAATAGGGAAGCTTATTTTAAGGCTATCAGAGCTATCAACACAACTGAGGCAGGAAAACAGTTGATGCGCCTTTTTAAGTTTAATGGACTGATTCGTACTGATGATAATCAGTTTAAGCCACTTGAAGATTACTATACTAACTATCTAAAAGCAAAGGCTATACATGTACATTAAATGGTCTGTTTTATGGATTGTATTATTTCTACTACCATTGCTTAATGCAAAAGAGACGAGAGTAGTTGCCTTTTATACGAAAAATATAGCGAAGGTATCTGATAAAGATGTCCAAATAGCGATTAAAAATATACTGAAAGTAGGAAGTGAAAAATCGGGCATTGAGCTAAAAGAGGAGTTTCCTGATTCAGTAGATGTGATTATTGATGGTTTTATCTCTGGTAGATACTCCCTTATTACTTTAAATACCTATGATGTTATGAAACACTATCAAAAACTTGCTCCATATATAGGTAAGATGTGGACAATAGCAAAAAAGAAAAAGACTCCTGAAATGCGTTATCTTCTTTTAGTACCAAAAGAGAATGGAGATAGACTTGTAAATGGAACTAAGATTGCACTTTTAAATTTTGACTATATGCAAAATGTTTATTTGGATAGCTATCTTTTAAAAAATTATCATATGGACAGTAAGAAGTTTTTTCAAAATATATATACCTACTCCACAGCTTCACAGGTAATTTTAAAACTCTTTTTTTCAAAAGTAGATGCTTGTGTAGTGAGTGAACATGCCTATCAAATAGCAATAGAATTAAATCCACAGCTAAAAAACAGAATAAAAATCTTAGCATATTCAGAGAAGGTCTTTCCTAGTGTTGGTCTTACTATCTCCCGTAAAGATGATTATAAAATTGTAAAACTTTATAATATTTTTTCTCAAGATAAGCAGGATATTAAAACATTAAGTAATGTATTGATGCTCTATAAAGCAGAAGCAATTGTCTATTTTTCACAAAAAAAGATGGATAAACTACGCACTTTTTATAAGGGATATGAAGTGTTAAAGGCAAGATATGAGTAGTGATGTTTCCATTCAAAAGAGTTTCTTTTTAACCAAAATATTTCGTCGTATTTTTATACTTTTTGCTATTAGTATCTCTGTTTTAGTCCTTTTTTACTCTTATGCAACGATTCAGATGCAAAAAAAAGCAAATCTTGAAGTACTCCACTCAAAGGCTAGTACACTTGCAAGTTCAATAGCACTTGTAAGCAATGATGCCATGTTAAAAGATGATATGAGTTTTATCGTTGAGTATAATTTGAATGTTGTTGAGAAAAATCCAGAAGTTTTAGAGATTATTATAACCAATACCTCACACAATAATATTGAAGTCTCTCGTAGTGGATGGCGAATGTTTCATGATGTACGTAAAACTCTGAAAAGAATGCAGAAAAAGGATGAATCTTACGATATAGAGTTCAGTAAAAAGTTTGGACAAGATATTTTTCATTATGCCTATCTTGTAAAATTGCCTGGACTTGATTGGGGTTACATCCATATCATCTACTCTCTTGATAGCTACAATGAATCTTTACAAAATATCTATAAATCAACAACTCTTCTTTTGGGTCTTCTCTTCTTGGCAACACTTTTTGTCTCTTATATCGTCTCACGTGAGCTTACATTACCGATATTAAAGCTTACAAAGAGTGCAGAAGAGGTAGCTGCAGGTAATCTACATACTCGTGTAAATATAGAGAGAGATGATGAGATTGGTGCTTTGGCAGTAAACTTTAACAGTATGATTGATAAATTGGAACATTCTCATGAAGAGTTAGAAAATCTTGTCTCTGTGAGAACCTATGAACTTGAAAAACTCAATAAAGAGCTTGACCTTAGGATTAAAAGAGCCATTATTGAAAATTCACAAAAAGAACAGATGTTAATACAGCAGTCTCGTCTTGCTGCTATGGGGGAGATGATTGGAAATATTGCTCACCAGTGGAGACAACCACTGAATGCTTTGGGACTTGTTATTCAAAACATCTACTATACGTATGAGTCAGGAGATTTGGATAAAGAGTATCTTGCGCGCTCTATGAATAAGAGCAAAAAACTAACAGCATTAATGTCTAAAACCATAGATGATTTTAGAAACTTTTTTCGACCTGATAAATTACAAGAAGTTTTTAGTGTTTCAGAGAGGGTTATGAGCGTTTCTGAGCTTATCTCAGCAAGTTATAAAAATCATAGTATTACAATAGAGACAGATTTGGATGATTCACTCTATAGTGTTGGGTATCCAAATGAGTTTTCACAAGTGTTGCTCAATATATTGACTAATGCAAAAGATGCATTGATAGAGAACAATATTAAAAATCCAATGGTATGGATTCGTTCTTTTGGAGAGAATGATAATGTTGTGTTGGAAATTGAAGATAATGCCGGAGGTATTGATGAAGCAATTATTGAGAAGGTCTTTGAGCCATACTTTACAACAAAAGATAAAACGGTAGGAACAGGTATTGGTCTTTATATGTCAAAGATGATTATTGAAAATAATATGGGTGGAGTTATTCATGCTTATAATGGAAAAAGTGGTGCAATATTTAGAATTGAGATAAGAAAAGAAGGGAAAGATGATGCTTAAGGAGATAACACTTCTGTATGTTGAAGATGATGCAGATATAGCTGAAGAGATAGCATTCTTTTTAAGAAAGCGTGTAAAAAAACTCTTAGTGGCAGAGGATGGAGTTGAAGGCTTATCTCTTTTTTTAAAGTATCACCCTGATTTAATAATTACTGATATTCAGATGCCTCGTATGAATGGTCTTGATATGGGACAGAAGATACGAGAGATAGATAAAGATATACCTATTATAGTTACATCTGCATACAATGATACCAGCTTTTTAAATCGTTCTATCGAGTTAGGTATAGGTGGATATATCACTAAGCCAGTAAACTTAGCCAAGATGATAGAAGTTGTTGAGAAGACACTTGAACCACAAAGATTAAAGAGAGAACTTGAAAAGAGAAACTCTGCTTTAGAAGAGATGAACGAAAATCTTGATGCGATAGTACAGAAAAAGACTCAGGATTTAGAGTTTTTATATCATCATGACAGTTTGACATCTTTAAAAAATATTTTAGCACTTCTTGAAGATATCAAAGAGAATGAGTATGACTATTTGATACTCCTTGATATTGCTAACTTCTCTTATATTAACAAACAGTATGGAAAGGAGTTTGGTGATAGAGTGTTAGTTTCTGCCTCTAAACTTCTGAAAAAACATACGAACAATCTTATAACACTCTATAAGATAGAGTCTGACAGGTTTGTCTTTCTCATAAAAGATATGACACGTGAGCGAGTTAAAGAGTTTTGTGTGCAGATACACAGCTTTTTTGATACACAAAAGTTAAAGATTGAGAGTATCTCTTTGGGTATCTCATTCAATATAGGTATTGCATCTTTTGAACAAAAAGAGCGTGTAATGGTCCATGCTGAGTATGCTTTAGATATTGCAAAAGATATTGGTGCCCGTTTTTACTTTTTTTATAATGAGGATGATGAGCTGATTCAAAAAAATAAAAGTATGATTAAATGGCTCAACATTACAAAAGAGATGATTGAAGAGGAGAAGATTGTCCCATACTTTCAACCTATCTTAGATATTAGAACAAATAAAATTACAAAATTTGAAGTCCTTGCTAGAGGTATTTATAAGAATGAGATAATTATTCCCGCTTATTTTATAGAACCAGCTACTCGTCTTGGTTTAATCTCTTCAATAACAAAGATGATGATACAAAAAAGTTTTGAAGCTTTTCAACACAATAGATATGAATTTTCCATAAATATCAGTGAAAGGGATCTTTATGAGGATTATCTTTATGAATATCTTCAAATACGTGCCCAAGAGTATAAGATAGAACCGTCAAGGGTTACTTTAGAGATTTTGGAAAACATTACAACATGTATGCATCATAAAAGTATTTTTAATCAGTTAAGTAAGATTAAAAATCTTGGTTTTCAAATTGCTATTGATGATTTTGGAACAGAAAATGCAAACTTTTCTCGTTTAATGGATATTGAGTTTGACTATATAAAATTGGATGGTACGTTTATTCGTAAATTGAGTGATAATAAAAAACAGCAGTTGATTGTACGTTCAATCGTAGAACTTGCAAAGGTTTTAGGGGTAAAAACAGTAGCAGAATTTGTAGAAGATGAAGCAATTTGTCTTGCAGCAAAAGAGTGTGGAATTGATTATATGCAGGGTTATTATCTTGGTGTACCGAGTGAAACTTTGCATGATAATGTAATGTGTAGGGGATAAAGATGAAGCATATAAACAGAACGATACTTTATGTTGAAGATGATATGGATATTGCACAAGAAGTTGCAGAGTTTTTACAACAACGATCAAGTAAACTCTATGTAGCCAAAGATGGTGCAGAAGGTTTGGAATTTTATAAAAAATATAAACCAGACCTTATTATTACAGATATACAAATGCCTAGAATGAATGGGCTTGAGATGATAGAGAAAATTCGTCAAGAAGATAGTGAAATTCCTATCATCATAACAAGTGCATATAATGATACAAATTTTCTTTTGGAGTCTATCAATATGGGTGTCGATGGATATCTTTTAAAGCCTTTAGATTTTTCTGTAATGCTGCAACGTATAAATAAACTTATAGAACCTTTGGAAATGCGTGAGAAGATTCACAAGCTCAATGAAAAACTTATCAGTATCAATGCTTCTCTTGAAGCAAGTATTGCCAAAGCAGTACAAGAGCATACTGATTTTTTAACGAAGCTCAATGAAGATATCAAAAAAAGAGCCTTTTATGATTCCTTGACACAGCTACCTAATCGTGCATTTATCTATGAGATACTTGAAAAAGAGCTAAAAAAAGCAAAACGCAGTCATACTATTTTTGCTCTTTTTTTTATCGATATGGATAATTTTAAAGATATTAATGATACCTATGGCCATTTGATAGGTGATAAAGTTCTTATTGAGTTTGCAAAACGGCTTAAAGCTAGTGTGCGTGAGACGGACTATATCGGAAGATTGGGTGGAGATGAGTTTATACTTGTCGTCTCTGATGTACAAAAGAAAAGTGGTCTTGATATTTTGATCAAAAAGATAAGAGATCATGTGAATCAAAAGTTTATCATTGATGATTTTGTCTTAGATATAACTTGTAGTATAGGGATAAGTTGTTATCCTGAAGATGCTGATGAGATGAGTAAACTTATAGAGAATGCAGATATCGCTATGTATGCTGTAAAACGAAAATCTAAAGATGGTGTAGCTTTTTATAGTGATATAAAGAGTTGATGAAAGCTAACACTCCACTAACTTTGTTATGGGATAATACCACCATCAAAACAAGGGAATAAGAGCTTTTTGAAGAGTGAATCACTATAGTGACTAACCTAAGTTTTAGAATTTACATTTATACAAAAGGATAAGAGATGATGTTAGTTAAAATAGTATTTTCATTAACACTTATAGGTGCTATGAGTGTAGTAACAGCAGCTGAAACATCAACATTGAGTGTTGATGCTCAAATAGAGGCCATCCAAAATGCTCCAGCTGCAGAGCGAGTAGAGTTGATGAACAACTTTAAAGAGAGAATAGCATCGATGAATGAAGCAGACCGTTCTGCTGCCATTGAACAATTGCAAGCAACACTGCAACCTACACAAACGAGAGAACAGATACAAGCACGTGTAGAAGAGCATGCTCAAGAGATGCAAATGCAGGTAAATGAAAAAGTGAACCAAATGCAGAGTATGAATCAAACACTTATTGGTGATAAAATGGCAAATATGCCAAATAATCCTCCTATTACAGTAACACCAGCAGTGGATACAATGTCTGGAGCAGCAAATAATATTAAGTTCACTGCTCCAGTAACTCAGCCTGTTGTAGTTCCAGTTCAGCAACAACAGTCACCATCAACACCAATAGTACCTATAAGACGATAAATATAAAGGTTTTTTAAAAGTCTGTAAGAGATACTCTTGCGGACAATTATAAAAAGGAAAAATTATATGAGAAAATTTTTTATTTTTGTGTTGTTGTTTTTACTATCAACAGCATTGTATGCTTACTCTGACAGTGATATGGATGGAGTAGACGACAAAGTAGATAAATGCCCCAATACTCCATTTATGGAACTTGTTGATATAAATGGCTGTACTATAAAAAAACTTGCTGTTTTACACAATAATCCACACCATTTTGACATTATAATAGGTGCTAATTATACTGGATCAAATTTTACAACTGCCCCTGCAACAAACACCTACTCAAGCTCTCTTCAAATTGATTACTATTATAAGGATTTTTCACTACAGGCATCTACATCATACTATACAACAGATGGCGATAGTTACAGTGCTAATGGACTAAATGACTCTTTTATTGGTGCTGCATATATGTTTCATTTTCAAAAAGCACTCACACTGCGTCTGAGTGCAGGAGCACTATTACCAACATATAATTCAGTTCTTGGTAACAACAATACAGACTATACAGCTTCATTAAATCTAAGCTATCTTTATAAAAAAATCAATCTTTTTGCAGGTTATATCTATACTATTGTCAATGATGATGATGTTACCGTGACCTTAAGTAATGGAACGCAATACAATTATGAGTATAAAAATACAAATGCCTATAGTATAGGGAGTGGATATTATCTGAGTAATAGTCTCTATATGAGTATTGCATATAATAATACGCAGAGTGTTTATAAAGGTATAGATGATGCAAAGAGTGTATCACTTTATGCATATTATGGTATAAATAGACACTGGTTTATGAACTTTTCCTATGCTTATGGTTTAAATGATGTAGCAAGTGATCATGCTGCATCAATAAAACTTGGGTACTATTTTTAAGAAGATATGATGAAACAAAAGATACTTCTGCTTGAAGATGATTATGAGTTGGCAGAAACATTACAAGAGCTGTTAGAAGAGAGTGGCTATAGTGTTGATATGGTTCACAATGGGAATGATGCTATTGAAGCTTCTTATGAAGAGGATTATGACCTCTATGTCTTTGATATAAATGTTCCTGATCTTTCAGGCATAGAGTTGCTTGAGAGTTTACGAAAGGCAGATGATACTACACCGGCAATTTTCATTAGTGCTTTGGTTGATTTAACTACAATTGCAAAAGGTTTTGACGTTGGTGCAGATGATTATATTAAAAAACCTTTTTTTCCAGAAGAGTTACTTATTCGCATAAAAGCGAAACTTGCACAAACAAGTAGAGATATAGAGTATAATAATTTACGATATAGCCCTGAAAAAAAAGAGCTTTTTATTGATGGAAAGATAGTATCTCTTGGCGAGGTTCAAGAGTGTTTATGCGATATTTTCTTTAGAAATATAGGGAATGTTCTTGATAAGTCAATATTGATGGATTGTTTGGTAACTCCTTCTGATACTGCTTTGAGAGTGGCACTCAATAAGTTGAAACAGACCACAAAACTTCCTATTAAAAATGTTCGTGGGATAGGGTATGTTTTTGAAAAAAGTTGAAAAAGAGTCCCTTCTTAAGAGTTTTTTTCTTTTTTTCTTTTCTCAAGCCTTGCTTCTGAGTGCACTTTTTTATCTTAATTTTCAAAAAGAGCAACAGAGTCTGAATGAACAGATATTTTCTAAAATGCGAATATGTAGTTTTAGTCTACATTGTAAAAATTACAAAATAGATTTTGTAGCTACAAAAAATTATGAACTCTATAAACTCTATAATGAAGAGGATAAGCTTAGCGCCTATTTTCCTATTCCAGGATCAAAGAAAAATTATCTGCGTATCTATCTTGAAAAACAGAAGTATAAAAAATTACTTTTACAGATTAAAAAAGAGATGCTTTTTGAGTTTTTTCTTTTTTTATTTGTTATTGCTTTACTCTCTTTATTCTTCGCTTTATATGCTTTAAAACCTCTACGAGATGCATTGCGTTTAACAGAAGAGTTTATCAAAGATATTTTGCATGATTTTAATACACCTCTTTCTGTTTTACGTCTTAATATTACTATGCTCTCCGATGATTTGGGTAATAATCGAAAAATAAAAAGAGTACAAAATGCTGTACAAAATATACTGAATCTTCAATCAAATCTTCGTGCATATCTTCATTCACATGTAACACAGCAAGAGCTTTTTGAATTACGAAGGTTTATAGAAGAGAGAGTAGAATTACTTGCACCAAACTATAGAAATGTCTCTTTTGTTATTACTGTACCTGTCACTATCCTTGAAACAAATAAGGATGCATTTGGCCGTATTGTTGATAACCTTCTTTCCAATGCAGGAAAGTATAATAAAAAAGATGGAAAAATTTTTATCCGACTTGAAGAGGATATATTCATTATTGAAGATACCGGAAAAGGTATTCAAAACCCCAAAAAAGTTTTTGAACGTTTTTATAAAGAACAAGAACGTGGTATAGGTATTGGTCTACATATCGTTAAAAAACTTTGTGATGAGTTAGGTATAGAAATTACACTTGAAAGTAAGCTTGGTGAAGGTACTATATTTAGGTTAAATCTCCATAAAATTATAAAAAGATAACCGATTTTTAACGAGCATTGCTCTATAATTGTTCTATGATTTCTCAAGACTCCATAGAAGCTTTAAAAGCCCGACTTGATATTGTTGATGTAGTTGGTTCTTATATTGAATTGAAAAAAGCAGGTGGTAATTTTAAAGCACCTTGTCCTTTTCATGACGAAAAATCACCATCATTTGTAGTAAGTCCACAAAAGCAGATATTTCACTGTTTTGGTTGTGGAGCTGGTGGTGATGCTGTTAAATTTGTTATGGAGTATGAAAAGCTCAACTATCCAGAAGCACTTGAAAAACTGGCTCAGACTTATAACTTTACATTGACCTACACCGATAACAAACATAACAAACCACGAATAAAGGTTATAGAAAAACTAAATGAGTGGTATCAGTCTCTGCTTTCACACAAGCAAACAGCCATAAATTATCTACAAGAGCGAGGAATTTATGAGAGTAGTATTGAGAAGTTTGGTATTGGGTATGCACCTGCATCACATGAGACACTTAATTTTCTCAAGCGAGAACAGTTTCCTATAAAAGAGGCGATAGATGTTGGCGTTGTGGGGTATGAACCCTCACGCAATCAGACATATGCTCGTTTTATTGAGCGTATAACTTTTCCTATATACTCTGCTAATGGTACAGTTGTTGGTTTTGGTGGACGTACAATCACAGGACATCAGGCAAAATATGTCAACTCTCCAGAGACACCTCTTTTTAATAAATCACGTTTGCTTTATGCTTATAACTTAGCAAAACAGGCACTTTATAAGAAGCAGGAAATTATTATAACAGAGGGATATCTTGATGTAATTATGTTACATCAGGCTGGATTTGACAATGCAGTAGCAACGCTAGGAACAGCCCTTACACAAGAGCATCTACCCTTGCTACGAAAAGGGGCACCTCGTGTTGTTATGGCATATGATGGAGATAAGGCAGGACGTGCTGCTGCACTGAAAGCTTCAAAACTACTTTCTGCATCAGGCTTTAACGGTGGGGTTGTTGTTTTTCAAGGAGGGCTTGATCCTGCTGATATGGTAAAAGAGGGAAGAGTTGAAGAGCTCAATGATATGTTTCGCTCTGCAAAGCCTTTTATTGAATTTGTGCTTGATGAGATACTTTCTCTGTATAATCTGCGTGATCCAAAAGAAAAAGAGTCTTGTATGCAGGAGGGTATAGCCTATCTTAAGACACTCTCTCCAATTTTACAAGAGGAGTATAAGACCTACCTTGCTTCTCGTCTTGGAGGATTAGGTGTTTCTCCTTCACTTATCAGACTTAATTCCAATCAAAGAGATATGCAAAATGTACCTTTTATACAAAATAACAGACACAGAGATATGTGGGAGCTCTCTTTGATTAAGACGGTGTTAGAGCATCCAGAATTTATTGATCATATACTTGATGTTATTGATCCATCTTTACTTCAGTTTCACACACGGGAGTTCTCCCTAGCATTAGCTGGGAAGAAAGATGCCCCGGAGCTTATGGAGATTATGATTGATGAGTCGATCTTAGCTCATAAAGATGCAGATGCTCTTAATGCAGAACTTATTACCTTTTTAATGAAGTATTATGAAAGAGAGTTGAAAAAAGTAAATTTTGCTACAAATATCTCATTTGAGGAGAAGGCATTCTATATCCGAAAGTATAGAGATAAGATAGCTAAGCTTAGACGTGGTGAACTGGTAGGATTTAATGATTAAAAAGAGAGTATTATTATGGGTTATTTGATACATTTTCATCTTTTGGCGGCAATCGCATGGATAGGTGGTTCGGTTTTTATGTTTGTACTGGGTATTTCCCTGAAAGATAAGAAAAAACAGCAAGAGGTATATCCTCACGTAGGACCGATTTTTGGCTATTTTGAACTTGTATCACTTTTTATTCTTGTTATTACAGGTACATTGATGATTCAAAGTGATGGATTATGGGATATGCTTTGGAGTGGAGATACAAGTGAGGTGACAACACTTTTAAAGATGAAACTTTGGCTTGTACTCTCGTTAATTATTGCAACCGTTATTCATTTTTATATAGCATATAAAACAAATAATACGCAACGGACAAAGATGCAAAATCTCATTTCACGTGGTTCATCACTGTTTATATTTTTTGTGAATCTCTTTGTTCTACATTACGCGATTATGATTCGTAGCATTATGTCGTAAAAGTTACAGCTCATTTAATGCTTTTGTGTATAACTAGAGAAAGCTTATGTAATTTTCTTGATTTTTGTTATACTGATAGATATGCAATTTCTAAAAGGTTGATTTATGGCAGGAATACACTTCTCTTTTGATAATTTTGAACAGTTACTTCGTTTAAATATTGGTATTTCAGACAGGCTTGATGAGAATCGTGCTGAGAGTTTTACGATTTTGTATTGTGATTTTTCCGGGATTGATGAAGAGATTATTAAAAATTCTTTAGAATCAACACTTCGGACATCAGACTCCATTGTCAACCATGAAGGTGACTACTTTTTTGTCCTTCCATATACAGACAAATATGGTGCTGAGATCGTCAAAAAAATGTTTGATGACTTCTTCGCCAAGTATCTGAATGCTTTTTTACTCTCTTATCCAGCTGATGGGGAGACACCCAAAGAGTTAATGGAAGGTATGCAAGATAGTGTCAGTACCTTCTTTAAACATGATCTGCACTGTCTGGATAGATTTACTCAAGATTATTGAGTCTTGAATTTATAATATTTTGATTTTTTATAAAAAGAGATAGCTTTTGCTATCTTTTTCTCTTTATAAAGTTTTGTATCACACACCCATCTGCATTGTATCTTTTTAGTTGTATTGTTTCCATGCTCTTTTTTATGTAGTGTTTCACAAAAGAGTAGTGTTGGCAGGAGAAAAAAAAGAAGTTTTTTAAAAAATAACATGAGTGTATTATAAACAATTTTTAGATGAAATGGAACACTATATGCTACTTCTTTAAAAAAATATTATGTTTTTTAGTAGACATATAAAGGAGTAGATGATGATTGCACTTGATTTAACACAAGAAACACCTCCTTCTGGATCGAAACTTATTGTAGAGCCTTCTGATAATAAAAGTAGAGGAAAAATATCTTTTGAAGAACTTTTAACAACTATTAAAAATGCTGAAAAATCTACTTTTACAAAGAGTGAGTCACATATAAATAGAAGTTCATCTTCGGAGCAACTCAGTGAGAATCTTATATCATCTGAGCAAAAAAAAGGGGATTTCACTTTTGATGATCTTTTAAAAGGAACAGCTAAAGAAGACAATAGTGTACAAAATAGCACTCTTCTTCGATCTTTAAATACAAAAGAGGAAACGAATAAAAAGTTTGAAGATACTTTAGTAGCTTCAAAGAAAGAAGAAGATATAGAATTAGAAGCTGAAAGTAAACTAGATAAACTAATCTCTTCTGATAAAAAAGATATAAATTCAAAATTAGAACAGACTCTTATTTCGAGTAAAGAGATAAAAATAGATTCAAAAATAGAACAAACTTTTGTTTCGGCTAAAGAGATAGAAATAAATCCAAAGTTAAAAGAAACACTCTCTACTGATGAGTTGAAAATAGTGATGAAAGATGCAAAAGAGTATCTAAAAAAACAAATTTTATCATCAGAAGGGTTCAAACGTTCAGAAATTCAAAATCTTCCGCAAACTTTAAAAGGTTTAACACAGATTGCCCAAAAGTTAGGTATAGATGTCTCTAAAATTACTTTAGAAGAGGTAGATATAGAAAATAAGTTGACTTTTAATAAAGATACCAAAAGTGATACTTCAACAAAAAAAACTTTATCTATGAAAGATAGTGGTAAGATAGAATCTGACAATTTACTACTTAATAGTAAAAAAACAACAACTATAGAAAAAACATCTTCGATACAAACACAACAAACTTTTACGAATAATGAACAAAAAGAGCATTCAAAAACAGAACAATATAGTTCAGTAAAAGAGTTAAAATCAACACCATTATTTAATGCACAAACGACGAAAGAGATCTCAACGGAACAGTTAGTTAATACAAAAGTTCTTAATAGAACAAACACACAAGAAAAAACTACTTCAAAAAATAGAGTAGATGATACTCTTAAACTATTATTGCAGGGGCAAAAAGCGGCTAAACAAGAAGGAAGTACTTTAACAAATGATTTTTCTGTTGCAACGGCAAAAGTTTTAGCACCAGAAAATAAAAGTGAGAATAAGTCACTATTTGAATCACTTTTACGTCCTCAAGATACTCTCAGTGATGAAAAAAGTGATACAAGTAGTTTAAATAGTACAAAAAGTGAATCTTTAAATATTGCAAAAGCAGATAGTTTTGAAGTTAAAATAAATGAAGCAAAACAGATGATAAAATATCTTTCTCAAGATGTAAAACAGGCAATAGATGATTATAAAGCACCTTTTACTAGAGTTAAGGTACAACTAAATCCCCAACAACTTGGGGAAGTAGAGTTAACTGTTGTACAAAGAGGTAAAAATCTTCATGTTAATCTCTCTTCTAATAATGCTGCTATCAATACATTGGCTATGAATGCCAATGACTTGAAAATACAATTACAAAATAGTGGAATAAATAATGCTTCCTTAAACTTTAGTAATAACTCCCAAGGTGGAGAGGCTGCAAATAGTGGACAAAATAGCCAGCAGCAACAAAATAGAGAACAGGCTCATAATGAGTATAACTATTTTGATAATGAAGAACAGAATGAAGAGATTATAAGCTCTTTAGAAATTATAGTACCAAATTACGCATAATGAAGGATATATTATGGCAATCAATGCATTAGGACAAGATAGTTCAATATATGGAGATTACCAAACCTCTGCAGATGTAGTTGAAGATAAAACAAGTTTGAGTAATGATGATTTTATGACACTTCTTTTAGTCGAATTACAGAATCAAGATCCGACTGAACCAACAGATACCGAGTCTATCTTAACGCAAACATCTCAACTAGCAACTCTCGAATCAACTGATAATACAAATAAAGCGTTAGAAGATTTAGCCGCATCTATGGCTGCTTCAAGTGATTTTTCTGCTATTTCGGCCATAGGAAAAACTGCCGATCTTGGAAGCAATGCAATTACCTTAACAGATGGTGAAGATAGTACATTTGAAATTTATTTTCCAACTGATATTGCATCAGGAAATGTAGAGATATTAGATTCATCAGGTAATGTTATTAGTTCACTTCCTGCTGAAAGTGGAGATTCTGGTGTTTATACTTATACTTGGGATGGAAAAGATATGGCGGGTAATGCTGTCGATGAAGGTATCTATTATGTGACAGCATCTTACGCTGATGCTGCTGGTGAGAGTCAAACAGCAAGAGTAGGAACATATCCTATTGAGTCTGTTCGCTTTGATGCGGGTGAAACATATGTTAAACTAGGTTCTGGATATGTTCCATTATCTAATGTTACTGAGATCTATTAAGGATTTTCATTATGATGACGCAAGCTTATTATACAGGTCTTTCAGGTTTACAAAATAGCTCTTATGGGATTGATATAGTAAGTGATAATTTAGCAAATATTGATACCGTTGGATATCGTGGTAACACTTATGAGTTTTCATCATTATTTGAAGAGGCTGTGAGTACGACATGTAATATTCCAAGTAACAGTGTTGGTCTAGGAACCTCAATTCAAGCTACTCCAATGACACAAACACAGGGTTCTTTTATGTTAACAGAAAGAAATACTGATCTATCTATACTTGATGATGGTTGGTTTGGAGTTCAGAATAATGATGAAACTATGTATACTCGTAATGGGGCTTTTTCTTTTGATGTAAATAGTGATCTGGTAACAGAAGATGGTCATTATGTCCTTGGTACAATGGGTGGTAATATTAATGGTGATACTTTAACTGCGCAGTTAGATGAAGTACCATTAGGCGATGTTTCTGCTCAAGAACAATTACGTTTTCCTGATACTTTAACATATCCTGCACAAGCAACGACTACAGCACAATTCTTTGGCAATATTGGTGTAGATCCTGAAGTAAGAACTATGAGCGCGACAGTTATAGATAGTCATGGAACTCGTAATGAGTTAAGATTAGAATTTACTATGGTTGATCCTCAAACACCACCAGGATCACAATGGAGTGTAACTGCTACAACACAAGATATTAATGATAGTACGATCATATACGATACTCAAGAGGGTATAGTTACCTTTGATGAGTCCGGTGCAATAGCATCTAGTACACTTTCAACTATAGATAATAATGGCTCTTCTGTTACTATTGATTTAGGGGATGGTTATAGTGGTGTAATGGCTATTGCAAATAATCCAATTACTGCTTCATCATCATCAGATGGTGTAGTAGGTGGTGATTTGGTAGATTATGAGATTAATAGAAATGGTGAGGTAATAGCAACATTTACAAATGGTATGCAGAGTAGTGTTGGTAAAGTTGCAGTATACCATTTTCAAAATGATCAGGGTTTAGATAGACTTTCTGGTACCTATTTTAAAGCTTCTTCAAATAGTGGTGATCCTATTTTTTATCAAGATGAGACAGGTAAAAATATTATAGGAACAGGTATTAGTAATTTTAAACTTGAAAGTTCTAATGTAGATATGACATATGGCTTAACAGAGTTAATAATCTTACAACGTGCATATGATGCAAATTCTAAGTCAATAACTACTGCTGATGAGATGATTCAAAAAGCATTGAATATGGATGGCTAAAAATTGGAACATTAAATGCTTTAAATTCTTTACTTAGTTAACTACTTTCAATAAAGTAGAAATAAAGGATTTAAAATGTTAAAATCACTTTTTTCCGGAGTTTCCGGACTACAATCTCATCAAGTTGCGATGGATGTAGAATCAAATAATATTGCCAATGTAAATACAACGGGGTATAAATACTCACGTGCTAACTTTTCTGATCTATTGGCACAAACAAGATCAATTGCAACAGCACCACAAGGGCAACTTGGTGGTAAAAATCCTGTTCAGGTTGGTCTTGGTACTGCTGTTAATTCAACTACTAGAATATTTTCACAAGGTTCTATCCAAAATACAGATAAAAATACAGATGTTGCTATCCAAGGTGATGGTTTTTTTATTGTTTCTCCTGATGGCGGTAATACTTATAAGTATACTCGTGCAGGAGATTTTAAGTTTGATGCTAATGGAAATTTCGTAGACAATAATGGTTTTGTTGTTCAAGGATGGTTACGTGATCCAGTTACAAATCAAGTAGATTCTACTGCACCGATTCAAGATATTAATATTCCACCAGGATTAACAACACCAGCTCAACCAACAAGTGAAGTTGTTTTAAAAGCAAATTTAAATTCAGGTCCTTTAGTAGAAAGTTTTTCCCCCGCTTATGCTGTAGCAGATGATGGAACTGTTGCCAATGGGGAAGTCTCTGGTGATTTAGGTGTTCTTTTCAATGAGAATGGTGAAGCTTTTTCTTTACAAGAGGGACAGGGTGTTAATATCTCATTTGTAGATGGTACAACATATAGTTATACATACACAGCTGATCCGAATAATGTCGCTTTAGGTACAGGTGCAGATAAAAGATTTCATACAATGGCTGATTTACGTCAAGCTATGGATGATGAAGCAGGAACAGTGAGCAATGGTGTAAGTATTATAGTTAATGATCAAGGTAAATTTGAAGTTTCTAATGAAAATGGAGATACTGCTTTAAATATACAAGTATCTGCTTTTACTGATGATGCGAATAATATTACGGAAAATACACGATTTACAACAAATATGCAGGCTTTAAATGCAACACTACCTGCAGGATCAGCAGGTAGAGCTATTTCACAAGGGTTTGAAGCTGCAACACACTCAAGTTCAATTGATATTTTTGATTCATTAGGTACAAAACATACTTTAAGAATGGAATTTAGAAAAACAGCTGTTGATGCAGCAACAGGTTCGACATGGGATATGCGAATTTCTGTTCCTGAACCTGCTACTATCAATACAGTAGCACCAACCAATGAAAGACGTGGTTCAATTCGTTTTAATAATGATGGTTCTTTATCAACATACAATCCACCAAATGTCTCTTTTTCTGCAAATAATGGTTCTGCTCCAGATCAACAGATTAACTTATCATTTGGAACTGCTAATAGTTTTGATGGAATGACCTCTTTTGACTCTCGATCAACTACATCTGGTATCTCTCAAGATGGATTTACTGGAGGTGATTTAGTTGGTATTAGGATTGATCAAAGTGGTACATTAATTGGTTCATTCTCAAATGGTCGTTCATTTGGATTGGCACAAATAGGAATGGCTAAGTTTACCAATAATGAAGGCTTGTCTAGTCAAGGTGGGAATGTTTATGAGCAAACTGCTAACTCAGGGGATCCTATTATCGGTACTGCTGCATCTGCAGGTCGTGGATTTATTCAAAGTTCAGCACTAGAAGCATCAAATGTTGACCTTTCACTAGCATTGACACAGCTTATTGTCATTCAACGTGGTTATCAGGCAAATGGTAAAACCATTACAACTTCAGATCAGCTTCTTGAGACTCTAATTGGTCTTAAACGCTAATTTTTAACTCTATTTTGATATAATTCCTACAATAAAATGTAAGGAATTATATCTATGAGATTCTCCGCTCCTCTTAAATCAAACT
>Ga0256843_1000822_pt1 | contig 25545 bp, 25 predicted proteins | sample AlvinellametaG_FD_191572 | JGI IMG/M metagenome (GOLD analysis project Ga0256843, IMG submission 191572) | Pompeii worm associated microbial communities from hydrothermal vent at the East Pacific Rise, Pacific Ocean - Alvinella | ecosystem: Host-associated > Annelida > Integument > Unclassified ... | reverse complement strand
TAACAGTAGCAAAAAGAGAGAAGTTTTCTTCTCTCTTTTTTATTTTACTAATTTTTTTAAGTTTTTTTCAAACTCTCATAGACTAAAATCATTAGCTCTTTTTTCACAATCAGTTCTCATAGATAAACATAACTCTGGAGTTAAATAATTTACTCATTTAATTATTTCATCTACATCATCTCATTTTGGAATTAAGATTCATGTTTTTTTATCTATTATTGTTTCTTTTAATCATCATTCGTTTACTCATAACACAGGTTTTCAAGCTGACATACTTTCTACAGGACTCATTCAAAAATCTTCATCAACAGGTATATATATAGTAGCTATACAATTACCAACATAATCTGTAAATCAAACATTTCATGGTAAAGTTTTAAATTCAATATTTTTATATCCAGATGCTGAAGCAAATATCTTTAAACGTGATGGATCATTTTCTCAATAAATAACTACTAATTTTTTATTTGGTAATTTTTTAAATGCTTCCACTACTTTATCAACTCTCTTTGCATCAGAAAGTCTAGCAAAAGATAAATAATAATCTCATTGAGATTTAAATTTGAATTCTTCTAAATTAACAGGTGGATATAAAACAATAGAATCTAGACCTAAAAATTTCTTTATTCTTTTTTGAGTATTTATTGAATTAGTTAATATTATATCCATTTTTGCAATATCAGACTCATACATTTTTTTAAAAACATATGATAATAAATTAAATAATGGCTTTAATACAAATGGCACTTTCTTTAAATAAGATTCTCTTAAATCATATAAATATCTAGGTGGAGTATGACAATAATATATTTTTTTAGAGTTTTTATCACAATTTCTTACAGCACTAATACTATCTCATGAAAATATAATAGTATCATAATCTTTTAAAAAACCTGTATTAAAAAGAAATGCCCATTTAAGTTTTAAATGCCTAAATCATTTCTTAAAAATCTCACTAGATACAGAAATCATTTTTCATTTAAATCATTCTTTTCTTAAATCAAAACTTCATTCACTAAAAAAACCTGATGCTAAATCAGCATTAAGAGCTTTAGCCATCATTAATATAAGTCTTTCCCCTCATCACTTATATAAAAATGTATCATGTAATATTATAGTCTTATTATCTTTCATTTATATTTTACTTTTTAATTCATTAATTTTATTTAAAGCTTCAATTGGAGTTAATTCATTAACATTAATTTTTTTTAATTCTTGTTCAATTATGCTTTCACAAATAACTTTTTTTTCTACAACTTCTACTTCTTTATCACTAACTCATAATAACATTTGAGTCGCTGATATTTTATTATGCTCTAATTCTAACATTTTAAGCATTTTTCTTGCTTCTGAAATAGTAGAATTAGACAAACCTGCAATTTTTGCAACTTCGAGTCAAAATGATTTTTTTATTCAACCTGGAATTATTTTTCTAAGAAAAACCAAATTTTCTTCATTTTCTCAAACAGCAACAGAAAAATTATCTACTCATTTTAATTTTTTAGATTCATCTATTAATTCATGATAATGAGTAGCAAATAAAGTTTTAGCTTTTATATTATCATGATTTTCTTTTAAAATAGCCCAAGCTAAACTCATTCAATCATATGTAGATGTTCATCTTCAAACTTCATCAATAATAACAAATGATTTTTCAGTAGAATTATTTAAAATATTTGCTACTTCTTGCATTTCAACCATAAAAGTTGATTGTCATAAGTATAGATTATCATTAGCTCATATTCTAGAAAAAATCTTATCAGTAATAGGTACTATAGCTTTCTTAGCAGGCACGAAACTACCTATATGAGACATTAATATAATAAGTGCATTTTGTCTTAAAAATGTTGATTTACCTCACATATTTGGTCACGTAATAATATGAACATATTTTTTTCTAGATAAATTTAAATCATTACTAATAAAGTCTCTTTCCGATTGCTCTATAACAGCATGTCTTCAAGATACAATATTTAAATTATAATTATCTTTTAATTCAGGCTTACAATAATTAGAATTATAAGCTACTTCTGATAGTCATGCAATAAAATCAATATAACTAATATTATCACTTACTTCTTTTATTTCATTAAAATTATCTAAAATTTTCTCCCTTATATCTAAAAATAATTCATATTCTCTTTCTGCTTGTTTTCATTCAGCTTCCAATATATTTTCTTCAAATTCTTTTAGCTCTAAAGTAATATACCTAGACGCATTTACTAAAGTTTGTTTATGAATAAAAGAATCAGGCACTTTTGATGATTGACTCTTAGGTACTTCTATAAAATATCAAGAAGCATTTGTATATTTAATTTTTAATGAATTTAATCAATACTTTTCTGATAATTCTGATTGATAATTAGTTAACCAATCTTTAGAATTATTAATTAGGCTTCTATAATAATCTACTTTCTCATCAAAATTATCAGATATAATTCATCATCCCATAATATTTAGCTCCGCATCTTCTTTTATAGCATCATCAATCAAATCTATGATATTTTTTATATTTTCCACAAAAATATTTTATACAATAATATATTAAACTTATTCTAACTATTAGCATTTTTTTGTAAAGTAATATTGTAATTTAAGAGATTTTAGATATTCTAAATACTATATAAAAAGTAACTTTTTTGGTCAAAAAATGATAAAAATAAATAAAAAAGATTCCATAATAGATATAATTATAAAAATAGATAATTGTAAACAAAAAGAAATTATTTTAGATTTTCCTTTTTGACATCCAATTCTTCATAATTATATCTCATTAAAAATATTAAAAACAAAGGCTAAAAAGAAAGATCTAATAATCATTACAAATGATAAAACAGCTAAAAAAATAGGTAGTAAACTATGAATAAAATACTCTCAAATTGGTGATAGTGACCTATTAGAATACAATTATACATCTCTTGAATATACAAAATATCTTATAAGACGTTATTTTTTAGAATTATCGCAATTATTTACTGATAAAACTAATAATATAACTTTCGAATATCAAAAAAAATATTGAAGCTACAATTCTAAAATATGATATTTTTTAATATGATTAATAGCTTCAGTATTCTTATTTTTATTTATATTCTATTTTGCTGTTAATAAAACATATGTATATATAACTCCTGAAATAAATATTAAAACTAGAGCTGAAAACTTTATTTTTCAAGAAGTTGAAAAAGATGAGGTTTTCAATAAAAATATTATAAAATTAAATAAAATATCTAAACTAATTTATTTAACTAATACTTTTTGAACAAGTTGAGTAAATGAAAAAAGTTTAAAAAGAAGTAGATGAACTGTAACATTTTATAATAAATTAAATGAAGAAATTGATTTATTACAAAATACTAGATTAATAACTGATGATTGAATCTTATTTAAAACTGAATCTTCTGTTCATATACCAAAAGCAAGCTACTCTTCAACATGAGCAATAATACCATGAGAAGTAAATATAAAAGTAGTATCTAAAATACATGATCTTAGCTGAAAAATAGCCTGAACTAAAGTGAATATAGGAAGTTGAGTTTTATTAACTCTACCATGACTAAAAACAAATAAGACTGAAATATATGCTATATCAAATTGAGAAATAAAATGAGCAAATAAAGATTATCAAAAACAACTAACAAAAGAAGATATAGAAAATGCTAAACATATATTAGAAACAAAGCTCAAACAAGATGCTTTAAATCAACTAAAAAAGCAAATAACAGAAGATAATAAAAATAGTAATGTAACTACAGAATTATTATGAATTGATGGTATTTTAAATTATACTGATTTTAAAATACTATGAGAAGAAAAATTAAAAGTATGAAGTAATATTAATGAATTTCAATTATCATGAACAATTAAAATTACTAGTTATAGTTATAATACTAAGAAAGTATTAAATCAACTATCTAATACTATACAATGAAGTATTTTAAAAGATATAGAAACATTTTTATTTGTAAATGAGAAATCTCTTAGAATATCAAATATAATTTCTAAAGAACAAAATCCTCTTAGAATAAAAGCAACTGCAGAAGTTGAAGCATTTTTCTCTCACAATTTTTTAACTAAAAAGAATAATTATACAGAAAAATTAAAAAGTATAATCTCATGAACTAAAAAAGAAGATGCAATAAAAATACTTTTAAATAATCCAAAAATTAGTGATGTAAAAATAGAAATAAGGCCATTTTTTATTGATACAGTATCTAAAATTCCTGATAATATAATTATCAAAGTAATTAATAAATAAAAAAAGATAGATTTTAAAATCTATCTTTTTTTATTAACTTCTTTTTCCTTTATATCCTCCTCTTGAGCTTGAACTTCTTGAACCTCCTCTTGAACCTCCTCTTGAGTTTCATCCTCTATATCATCCTCTTCCTCATCTTGATCATCCACCATCTTTTGATTTTGCTTCAACTATTAATGGTTTTCTTGGATTTTCATCTTTAAAGTGTCTTAAAATTACATCAGCATCAGCATCTTTAACATTAATAAATGAAAATTCTCTCATTACATCAATATTACCAACGTCACCAATTTTTCCATTAATAGATTTTTCTATAAATCTAATTAATTCACCTGGATTCATTCCATCTAAATTACCTCTAGCAACAAAAAGTCTTCTTTCTCCATCAACTCATGAATTACCTCTTCTATTATCTCTTCATCCATCTCTATCACTAAAACTTTCTTCTTTTAAATCAGAATAATGAGTAGTAGAAAATTCTTTACCATATCATTCTTTTAATATTGCAGCTAAAACTTCTTCTGGTTTATCAGATAATTCTAATAAATCTTTAGCTAAATCTATATAATGAAGTTCATCAACATTAGTTAATAATTCTCTAGTATTATCAATTAATCTTTTCTTTTTAAATTCAATTACATCTGAAACTTTTGGTAAAGTTTCAACTTTTAATTTAGTTTTAATTGTTCTTTCAACCCAAGATAACATTCTTGAATCTTTTCTAGATACAAATGAAATTGCTTCACCCTTATTACCTGCTCTACCTGTTCTTCAGATTCTATGAGTATAAGTTTCTGGATTATCTGGAAGAGAATAATTAACTACATGAGTTAAGTTATTTACATCTATTCATCTAGCAGCAACATCAGTAGCTACAAGAATTTTAATTGCACCATTTTTAAATCTAGCAAGAGTTTTTTCTCTCATTTTTTGATCAATATCACCATGAATACCTTCTACTTTATAACCTCTAGTCATAAGTTTTGCAGCAACATTATCAACATCAGCTTTAGTTCTACAAAAAAGTATACCATAGAAATCAAATTCTACTTCAATTACTCTACAAAGAGCTTCAAATTTATCTCTTTCATTTACTTTATAAACTTTTTGTTCAATATTTGAATTAGTTAATTCTTTTCTTTCAATAGCAACTAAATCATGATCTTTAATATATTTATTTACAATATCTTTAATAGATTTAGGCATTGTAGCAGAAAATAATAATACTTTCTTTTCTTTTGGAGTATATTCAATAATTTGTTCTATTTCTTCTTTAAAACCAATATTTAACATTTCATCAGCTTCATCAAGTATGAAATATTTTAAATTATCAATTTTTAAAGTTCTTCTTTTAGTTAAATGATCAATAACTCTACCTGGAGTACCAACAACAATTTGAGGATTTCTTTTTAATCCCATTAATTCATCTCTAATATTTTGACCACCATATAATAATTGAATCTTAGTTCCTTCATCAGCAAAAGATTTTAATTCTTCAGCAACTTGAATAGCTAATTCTCTAGTTGGAGCTAAAACTAATGTTTGAATATCTTTAGATTTTGTATCTAATCTTTCTAAAACTGGTAAACCAAATGCAGCAGTTTTACCTGTACCTGTTTGAGCTTGACCAATAATATCTTTTTCACCATTTAATAATAATGGAATTACTCATGCTTGAATAGCTGATGGATATTTATAACCTTTAGCTGTAATTTTAGCTAACATTTTTTCAGATAAACCTAAATCTGCAAAAGTAACTTTATTTGTAGTATCTGCAGCATCTATTTTTTTCTCTATTTTTTCTGACATATTTTTTATATGTTAATAATTATAACATCAAAAAAAGAAGAACACGCAATTAATGCAAGTCCTTCTTTTGTGAGGGTAAGACTTCCAATAACTATAAAATATAAAAGATTTTCGCATGTGTAAAGTTCACTTGCTCAATCTTCCCTTTTATTGAGTTATTTGGAACTTCTTATTTTTTCGACTTGGTGAGTATATGTAGTTATTTTTGAATTGCAAATCTTTTTCTAATTAAGTTTGACTGTTATTAATTTTTATGCAAAAAAATAGAGGTAACAAGTACCCCTACTATAGATAATAAGTTATTTAGTCAATTCAAAATCATTTGATAACGTCATAACTCTTAAGTATTTTTTTTCGACTTCAGAAAGATCTTCACCATCTCTAAAAGATTGTTTACTCAAATCTTCCCAAAACTCTGTTTTAATTCTCCACGAATCGTTGTCAATTACATCAGCAACAACCAAACGACCATCAGGAGTTAAACCAAACTCGATTTTAAAATCAACTAATCTAATACCTAGTTTTGACCATACATACTCAAGTATATGAAAAACTCTATCCGTAATTTGACGAATTTCATCAATCTGGAAACGACCATCAAGCATCATTTTTGAATTAAATGATTCTATCAAAGAATCATAATCATCGTAAGGCATTTTAGGTTGTAAAAGCTTCCACGTCTTTTTGTCTATATCAGCAATATATGGATCTTCAACTGGTAAAACTAAAGCCATGATCTTTTCATCAAAGATACATCTACCATCAGTAGTTTTCATGAAAAACTCAATCAAAAGATCATCAAATCTAAATTTTTCTTCATATTGAGGTTCTCTTTCAATAAAACTACCAAAAGCATATCTACGTGCAATAACCTCAAGAGGTATCATTACACACTTTTCAGCTAAAAACTCTGTATCAGAAAGTTTTTTCTTATATGCAAGTGGAACCCCTGCTTCTTTTAGTATCTCAAAAACATTACAAGTAGTAATGTTAGCAGCCACAGCTTTTGTTTTGAACTCACGAGTAAGACTCGGGTCATCATTTGCAGTAATAGTAGTTTTACTTTCTATAACACACAATGAATCATCACCTTCTACATTGTAAATTCTTTTTGTTTTACCATCAGCTAATAATTCAGCTTTTTTTATTTTTTGTGACATCTCGACTCCTTAAGTCATTTTATTTTAGTTTTTATATTTCCTATAAAGAAATGTTTTATATTTATATGTAAAATAATTTAAAAGTCAAAAAAAGATAAGAATTATCTTATCTTTTAATATTTTCAAGAATTCTTTTCATGAAAATATCTTGAACATCTTTTCAATTTTTAAATTTTTTAATGATTGTATGTAATAATTCTTTATCAATTTGTAAGAGCACTACATCAGTTTCAGCTATAATCGTAGCAGTTCTTACTTCATCAGTTATTAATGCCATTTCTCAAAACAATTCTCATTCTCAAATCTTTTGTACCTCAAATCAATCAATAAAAACTTTTAATTCTCATTCTTGAATAATATAAGCTGCTCAATTTGATTCTGCTCATTGATATAAAATAGTATCTCAAGCCTTAGCTTCTATTCTTCTAGAATTATCAATAATCATTGAAATATATTCTCTATCAATTCACTCAAAAAGTGATATATCTTTTAATTTTATAGCCATAATAAATAAATTATAATTAATATAATTATATTATATCTTATTTAAATCTAAAAAACAAATAAGCTAAAAAAATGTCTTTAATTTTTTTCAATAATGCTTAAATAATGAACTACTTCAACCATTTAATTTTTCATTTCATTCTAATCATAAATGATTTATATAATTTTGAGCAATTTTTCACGAAGCAGCCTCAATTTCTAATAAATTAGGAATACCTTTATATTTATCAAAATCAAATTTTATACCTCATAAACTATAAGCAACTCTATTTTTAACTTTCATCTTATATTCGTTTAATTCTAATATTTTTAATAATTTATAAAAAATAATTGAATTAAATAAAATAAATTCCTCTTCATAACAATCTCTTAATTCATTTTGATCTTCACTTTTTTTATCTTTTTTCTTTATTGTACAGTAATGATCTCAATGATTTTCTCATTTTGGTACTTTATGTCTTATTCTCAAACTTGATTTTTCTCAATTATTATACGTTCATTTTTCTATATCTTTATTTTCTGTATCAAAATAAGTATCAGTAACTCTTCCCTCAAATGTCTTAACAGCTCACCACTCTTCTAATAATTGTTTTCATAATTCAGAAGTATTTACATCTAATATTTTTATTTCTTTTTCTTTTTCAAAATTATTTCAAATATTATCACTTAATTGTATTAATTTATAATTAACAAGAAGCATTAATAAATTAGATAAAGCATTATTCGTTCCCAAAATATTTTCTATTCTTGATTTAGTAATATCTTCAATTTGTCATATTTGTTTTGGAATTTTAATTCAATGATTATCTAAAAAATCATTAAATACTTCAACATCAATAGCATTTCAATCATCAGAGATCAAAGACTCTTTATATTTTTCAATCATATTGACTAAAAATTAATTATATATATTAAATATTATTCTAAATAAAATACTTAATATAGCAATAAAAAAATAAAAGATAAAATTTTATCTTTTATTTTTCTTCAAAATATTTTTTCAATCTCTTTAATCATATTTTTAAATCCTTCATATCTCTACCATAACATATTCTAAAATGTCATTTTCATCATTTTCAAAATGTAGAACCAGGTACTAATGATAATTTAACTTTATCTAAAATTCTCATACACTCTCTATAATCTCATTTTGTATATTTAAATTTTGGAAAAATATAATAAGAACCTGTAGGTATTTCAAAATCAATATACTTTTTCATTTTACTTAATTCTTCTACTACAAAGTCTCTTCTTTTTTCTAAACTTTTATTTATTTTTTTTGAATATTTAAATAATATATCAAGATTTTGCATAATAGCATATTGACTATGAGAAGGAGCACAAGTAACTAGGCTATCATGTACTTTTAATACTTGTTTTATTAAATATTTATTAGCTATCATATATCATATTCTCCATCCTGTTATTCAAAAAGACTTTGACCAAGAATTTATAATAACTAAATGCTTCTTATATTTATCAAATAATCTTAAATGAGAAAAGTCTTTTCATTTTTCTTTATCAAAAATAAAATAATTATAAACTTCATCTGTAATCAAATAAATATTTTTTCATTTAATATATTTTAATATTTTTTCTACATCTTTTAATTCTATAGAAGTTCAAGTTGGATTGTTGGGATTTACTAAAACTATAGCTCTAGTATTTTCATTTATAGATTCTTTAAATTTTTTAAAATTTATTCAAAACTTTTTATTTAAAGGACAGCTCACATGTTTTGCTCAAGCTATTTTTATAATATTATCATATGAAGCATAAGTAGGTTCAAACATTAAAACTTCATCACTAGGTTTCGTTATAAGCGTTAAAAGCAAACTTGATATTCATTCTATTGCTCATGAAGTTATAAGTACTTCATTTGAGCTAAAATTAGACTTATATTTAGGATTATAAAGCTCTACCATCTTTTCTCTTAATTCTAATATACCTTGAGATAAAGTATAGTCTTTTGCTTCTGTAATATTAGTATAATCACATAATGATTTTTTTAATCATTCAGGCATATCGTACCATGGAATTCATTGAGAAAGACTTATTACTCATTTTCACATATTTTTAGCCTTTAGTTCCATTAATTTAATAAGAGACATTTCCTCTTTTTTCAATTTATAATCACCTAATTTAAAACTCATATTTTTTTATAGTTAATATTTTTATTAATAATAACATATAATCTTAAATAAATAAAAAAACTACTAATTAAAGTAGTTTTATTTAGATTTACTTAATTCATATAAAAAATCTTCAAAATTTTCTTCTATTATTTTTTCACTTAGATATTTATTCATATCTCATAACTCTCAATGTCTTGAATCCTTTTCTATATGATGTGAATCACTTCAGAAAGTAAGAATTAATCAATATTCAACACTTGTTTTTATAATTAAATCAACCCATTTTTTACTTGCTTGAGAATTTATTTCTATTCAATTAAGCTTATCTTGATACTCTTCTATAAATTTTAAAAATCATTCTTCATCATCTTTAAAAGTAAAATTTGGATGAGCTAATGATAAAAAATATTTGTTTCTCATAGTTATTTCTCATATTTTTGAAACACTAGGTTCGTATTTATCTATTTCTTCCCATCATAAATGATTAAAATCTCAGTTTCTTTTTAAAATTCTAGCTATAAAATCTCATTTATTTATTTTCTCTCAAGTTAAACTAAAAAGTAAACTATCTAAATCATTTTCATTCTCAAAAATATATTCTTCTATATGTGAAACATTCAAGTTTTCTAAATTTACATTCAATTTATCATAATAATCAATAAATCTTTCATAATTTATATCAAATCAATTCGATTCTAATAGATCTACTTGTTTTTTTATTTTAAGTTTTCTATTTATTCTTGTATTTTCCAATATAGATTTTATTTCATCTCAAAATTTATCAGAATAACATGTTAAATGTAAACTTTTTCAACTCACTTTATCATCTTCAGATGATATTTCAACTCAAGCAGTAGTTTTAATACCATTCATTCTAGCCGAAACAACCAAATCTTCATTAATAATATCATGTTCTGTAGCAACAATAAAATCCAATCATTTATTTTTAGCCTCTTTTAAAATCTCATTATTATTTCTTGATCAATCAGATAATGTAGTATGGAAATGCATATCTATTTTTCTCATATCATTTATAATTAGATATTAATAAATATATTATATAGTAATATAAAACTTTGTAAAAAAATAAAAGAACTTTAATATAAGTTCTTTTATTTTTTATTAATTTCATTAATTAATTTCAATCTTAAATCATTTAACTCATCAATTTTTTTATATTGTGTTTCATAAGAAGGTATTAAAAAATTTCTCCATAAAATTTGACCTATAATATTACTTTTAAAATAATTTACTTCATTATATTTATTGAATTCTGAATCTCATATTCTACCCTTATTTTTTATTCTAAAAAAAGCTATTTCTTTAAATCAATTAATAGTATAATCAGCAATAAATAAAGTAGAAACATTAGGAAGTCAATTAATATCAAGATTATAAATTAATTCTTTATATTCATTCTTTAAAGAATCATCAAATATAGATCTATCTATATTATTATTTAAAGATTTATATAATTCATTTTTTAAATTATTATTTAATTCATAATTTTCTAAAATATAATCAATATTATCAAAAGCTTTTGATAAAACACTATGTGCAATAAGTTTATCAATTAATAAAGAATCTCAATTTAATAAAACATAAGCAGTATTTATTTGAGCAACTAAAATTTTAATAGAATTATTTTCATCACCTTCTTTCATATATGATATTACCTTTTTATTCAAAGCATCGTTAAAATTTATAAAATCTGAAAAAATTATATACTCATATATATCAGATTTATAAAAATTTTTTTTACTTAAACTAAATATAATATCTTCATAATTATTATTATTATTTTCATTATATTTAAATAGCTTCAATTCATTATAAAGATTGCTATCATCTTCTATATTTTTATCTTCATATTTAGTAATAAAAAAACTGTTATCTACCTTATTTATATCTTTTTCTATAGTATAGTATCAAAAACGATAAACAACTAAAACAATAAAAATAATTATAAAAATAATTATGAAAGGCTTTTCTTGATAATTACTCGTAACTAAGTTTACATCTATATTATCTACTCATTTTTTTATATTTTTATCTAGAAAATATAAATTTAATAATATAAGAATTAAAAATAAAAGATAACCTAAGATGAAAAAATAACTATATTCATAAATAGACATGAAATCAATTAATATAGTATTATCATTAAATATAGCTACAATATAATTAAATCATCATAAAATTAATATTAAAAAAAATCAAAATAATTTAATAGCCAATCTATTATTTTTTAAAACACAATAAAACAATAAATTATTTATAAATAAAAATAATAGTGGTACAATACTAATCAATCAAAAAATATTTTGAGGTATTATTAATATGTTAAATAATAATAAAAAATTAATAAAAAAAACTAAAACCTTTAAAAATAGAGATACTTTAACAATTTTCATATAAAAAAATTAATGATATTAGTAATAATAATATCATTAATTTAATTTAATAGCAAAAAACAAAAGAAGCATTAAGTAACTTTTACTTAATGCTTTTTTAAATTTCTTAAATGGCAGGACTGATATGTAAGTGAGGAAGAACTTTTAGAGTTATTAGAAAAAATACAGTTTATATAAAAGTTTTTAACATTAAATAAAATTTCATATCAAAAAATTAATATAGATTTAATATTAAATTATTATAATAAAGCTTACTTTATATTATAATTATGAAAATTATGGAAAATAATGAAAAAGAAGCTTTATTAATTGAATCTATAAATAAAAAATATCCTATTACTTTTGAATATAAGGAAAGTAATTGAAAAATATCAAATAGAGAATGAAATCCTCATGTTTTATATCTATATAAAGCTAAAGATTGAAAAATGAGTATAAAATTATGAATATTCCAAACTTGATGAGAATCATCCTCTTGACTAAATAAATTTAAAGATTTTCTATCATTAAATGATATTAATAATATAGTGGTTTTCAAAAATAATAATTTTAAAACTGATAAAATATTTTATAAGTCAGATTCCCCTCGTTACAATAATCCTCTTGCTAAAATATAATATATGAATTTAGATAATACATTAATTAACGAAAGAAATTTAAGATTAAAAATTAATTATTCATGAATAAATGATTGAGTAATTAATGAAGATAATTTTAAATTTGAAGTATATTGAATAAATCCTGAAATAATGGAACCATTATATTCATTTTCATTAAATATACATCAGACTAGAATATTATATTCACATTTAAATAGCCTTAAGTTAATAACTGATGAAACTTTAGCTACTTCTTGAAAAATATATGAAATATCTGATAGTAATATAAAAGATTTTCTATTACAGTTAGAAACAGTTTGAAAATGAGTATTAAAATTAGTAATAGATAAATTAACACATGATGATAAAATAAAAGAAATATTTGATTCATTATCTTTGTTAGAAATGGAAAACCTTGTTGCTTCTCATAAACAACAAAAATATAAATTAGAATTGAAAAAATTAAAATTTCTCCTTCATTTAGAAAATAAATGAATTTTAGTTAAATCAACAAAAAAATTCAATTTTATAAACGAATATAAAGCATGACAACCTGAAAAAATATTTCAAAATTGGTTAGAAAATAATTTATGGATATTCTGAATCGAATATGAAAAGTTAGAATGATTTAGAAAAATCTCAACAAGTAGTGAATGAGATTTAGTTATGAAATCAATTGATTGATTTCTAGATTTAATTGAGTTAAAAAGAGCCAAATATGATTTATTAACATATGATAAAAGTCATAAATGCTATCATTGAAAGAAAAACCTAAATTCTGTAATAGGACAATCTATACACTATATTAAATGATTACAAGAATATTCAAAAACTCTTGAAGACAAACATTCAGTAAGAATTTTAAGACCTAGAGTAAAGATAATAGCATGAAGAAGTAATAATTTTAATAAAGAGAAGTATGAAGCTTTAAAATTAATAAATTCTCATTTAATAGATATAAATATAATAACATATGACGAATTAATTAAATATTGAGAAAAAATAATCTCACATTATAGCTAAATAATAAAACCCTATGAAAAATCACATAGGGTTTTTTATTTATTTTATAAACTCAACTAATTTACTAAAAAATCATTGTTCTATTTCATCTTCAAATTCTTCATTATCATCAATATATTTTAACCTATCAATAAAAATCTTTCAATGCTTCATTATTTTATTTTTCTCTCTTGTCGATAAATCAGAAATTGTTTCTTTTAATGCTTGTAAATTATGAGGTCTTTCTCTAGCTAATAATTCTAAAGTATCATTTCTAGCAATATCTCATAATCTTAATTGTGAATAAGTAGAATAATCTCTCCTAACTTGTTTTAATAGTTGAAAAACTTCTTTATCAGTCACTCAAATAGTATCATATACTTGATTATTTAACTCTATAAGGATTTGGTCTTGATTAAATGACTTATTATACTCTTTTATTCATTCCTCTTCTTTTAAGTCATTTTCAAAAGTTTCTATTGAGTAAACATTTTGTAATTTATAAATATGATTAAAATCTATAGCTTTTAATCATACTTCATCACAAAATTTATAAGCTTTATCTGTAAATTTTGAAGTTGTAATATAATAAGATTCAGTATCTTCTTTATACATAGCATATTTATGTAAAGTTTTTCATTGATAACTTGAAACATCGTCTTCCGTAATATCTTTAATTGAATATTTTTTACATTGAACAACTAAGTATTTTTTTACTCAATTATATTCTTTAATTCCCTTTAAGTCAATTCATCAATCAAATTGATTAGTTCTTCAATTTAATTTTACTTTATATCATTTTATTTTTTCAAAATAATATTGCATATATTTTTCAAATCAATGAGCAGTCAGTTTATGTTTTACTTTAAAAACTACTTTTGCTTTATCTTCTGGATTTTCTTCTCCTAAGAACATAAAATCACTTATAATCTTAGCTAAATCTAATTTATTGATTTTCATAAAATTTGATATTTTTAATAATATATATATTATTAAAACATACTATTAATTAATTGTCAATTATGTGATATTTAAATTCAATTTATAATAATACAAGGTACATTGTCTTTATACAAACAAAATATCATCAAAACATTGTTCCAGCTAATGATGTTAGCTGACATTCGCTTAAAACACTTATGAAAACTATTTGAAGTCCATGGTGATGAAATTTTAGAAGTTATAGAATTTATAGAGATGAAATAACTACTATTAAGATATATGAAATGAATTTTATAAACTATAAAGAAAATGTTTTAAAATTATCTAATAATTGGAAAGTTATATTTAAAAGATTAAGTTTTATAACATGAATTCTTAATTTATTATTATATCACTTTGTTTATAAAGTAGAAGTAAATAAATTTTGAAATGAAATTACTAATAATAAACCTAAATACTTAATTGATAAAACAGAGCAAGCATTAAAATTAATTTACTGAAAAAAAAGAGAATATGAAAAAAATAAATATTGAAAGGAAATTATAAAAAATATAGATTGTCATAATTGAAATCTAATAATAAATGAAGAAATATTTAAAATAGACACTAAAAAACAAATAAAAGCAGATTATTTTTTAAAAATATTTTCAGAACTTATAGAAAAAGAAGAAACTCCCTATATTGATTTATATAATTTTATAGAAGAATACGAAAATAGATATAGTAATGATTGATTTGAATATGATTATTTAAATTTAAAGACTGATAGAATTAAAAATTGATACATAGAAACAATAAATAAAAATATTTTAAAGAAATACGATAAAAAAATATTAGAGATAAAAGATAACCATATTAGAATAATACAGGATTAATAATATTATATAATGAGATAAAAATGAGATGAATCATCTCTCTTAGTAGTTTGCTATTTCAAGCTATTAATACAAGATTAACCATGCAGAGAGAAATCTCTCGCAGGTTAATCTTTTTTTTAAAGCTTTAAAAGTTATCCTACTATTTAGTTAGATTATATGTATTAATTTATTTCAATTTTTTTATGTTTTTTTCCAAAGAGAAGATTAATAAGTGTTAGGAGTTTCTGCACAAATAATTGGTTTGGCACAAACCATTATTCTTTGTGGAGAGTAAACACTTGTTAAACTTTGGTAAAAATAAACTAAAAAATACTATATCTTATTAAATAATAAATATACAAAGACTCTGACATCAATAATTGTCAGAGCAGTTAACTTTAAATAGTACTATTTTATATTAGTACTCCGGAGGCATAATCTTTTAAATAAGATGAATATTAAGGAAAATATAATCCATTTTGGATTAGACCATTTAGAAATATTTTGAACTTTTAAGTTTGAAAGTGAAATGTTTGAAAAATTAGATTTTGATAATTCTAATTACTGAGAATTAGAGGATTATTCATTTACTAAAAATGAAGTACCTAAATATAAATATAAAATTATCTTTACTAAGGATAACTATTCCCTATTTGCTTATTATAAATGAGATATAAGTTCTAATAGTATAATAAAGTCTAAAGATAAAATAGTTGTGTACTCAACAGCTTTTAAAATATTAAATTACAAAGAAATTAAATATTTCCTTGAATGATATTTTAAATTAATAAAGTGTTTCAGATTTGATATTTGTATTGATATAAATATAGACATAAATCTTGTTTTATTAGAGTTTACAGAACTTCATACATGAAAAGAGTATATAAAGTCATGAAAAATTGAAACTCGTTATATATGAGATTCAAATAAATATAAAAATAAAAGACAAGTTATTAGGATTTATAACAAGATTCTTGATATAAGAGAAAAAAATAAACATAAACTCTATAAAAGTTATCTTATAGAAGATTTTATAACAAGAATTGAGTTAGAAGTTCGTTCAGAACTTGCAAAAAATGTATCCCCTTATGAAATTTTTAATGATATCGCTTTAACATGAGTATTTAAAAATTATCTTAAAAAACATACTAAAATTTTTGATATCTGAGGTACTGATAATATTACATTGTACAAAAAACCAAATAAAAAAATTACAGAAGAAATGTACCAAAGTACTCTTTATAGAGATAAAAAATTTACTATTGCCTTATGACATATGAGGTCAATATATGAAAATTGATATTGTCCTACTAGGTTGTGTATATGAGCATGATTAATACAAGAAAACACAAAAAAATTTCTTGATAATGATATAGTTGAAATTATTTGAGAAATTGAAAGTGAGTTAAAAAGAACTCAGCAAATTAAAAGACTTAAATGGAAAACATCTAACTTTGAAAAAAATCATGGTTAGAGAAGATTTAAATATAAATCTTGATGAGCATATAAAAATGGTAGAAAAGGACTTCCCTTTTCTATCTCATCAAGAATCAAAAGAATTAATACAAGAATTATATAATTTTTTAGAAGAGTTTTATTTTCTACAAATAGAATAAATTTAGTTTTTTACAAAAATTAAACATATAAATATATAAAAGTCTATGAAATATTTTAAAAGATTATATAGTCTAAAAAATAATATTTAACTAATATTTAATTATGAAATGTATAATATATTATAGAAAATCTACTGACAGAGATGATAAACAGGCCAATTCACTTGAACATCAATTAAATAATTGTAGAAGAACAGCAGAATTAAATAATCTTGCAGTTTATAAAGAAATTTGAGAAAGTAAATCAGCAAAAACTGAATTTAAAAGAGATTGATTCAATGATATGATTAGATTATGTAAACTTAAAAAAGTAGATTATATTATTTGTGATGAACCTAAAAGACTATCAAGAAATAATATAGATACTTCAAGATTAGTAGATTTATTAGATAAAAAACAAATAAAATGAATTCTTTGAACTTCAAGAGAATATCATTGAGATAATTCAAGAGATAAATTTTTATTAACATTAGACTTATGATTATCAAAAATGGATAATGAGGATAGAGCAAAAGATACTAAAGACAAAATGATTACAGCATTTAAAAAAGGTCAATGGCTTTGAAGAGCTCCTATTTGATATATAAATAGAACTATTAGAAAATGACATCATGATGTTATTATAGATTCTAAAATATGACCTATTATTAAAAAAGCTTTTGAATTAAGAGTTAAATGATATTCATATACAAAAGTATGTGATTTTCTATATGAAAGATGAATAACTACTAATACTTGAAGAAAATTTACAGCAGAAAGAGCAAAACATATATTAAATAATAAATTTTATATATGAATAATGAAATGGGATAATATTGTAGTTAGATGAAATCATAAACCATTAATAACAGAAGAAACATTTTATAAAGCATGTGAACATAATAAAGTATCAGTAATTACAAATAAAAAAAGAGTCTATAAATTATCATGAATAATTAAAGACTTAGATTGAATATGACTATCTTGATATACTAAAAAATGACATATCTATTATCATCAAGCAAATAGAAGTAGATATAAAGTAAGTATTAATGAAGAAATAGTATTCACTAACTTATGAAAAGTATTAAAAGATTTTAAACTAGAAAAATCTCTACCTAAAATAACATTAGATATATTAAAAGGAATATATAAAAATGTAGAAGAAAAGAAGAATATAGATACAAATAATATCAAACTTAAAATAGAATGATTAGAATTTAGAAAAAATACTTTGGTTGATAGTTTTTTAGACTGAGATATAGATAAAGAACTTTATAAATCAAAACTATCAGAATTTGAAATAAAAATCGCAACCTTAAATAAAAAACTACAAGCCCCTTCAAAAATAACTAACACAAAATTAAAAAAAATAGAAAAGTATAGCGAACTCTTTAGAAGCCTTTATATAAACAATTCTTTACTAGATGACCAAGAAAGGGTAAATATTCTAAAATCACTCAAAAGCGAACTGCATGTAAGCACTAAAAAAGAGCTACATATAGCCGAAAGTAGACTATTGCAACTCTTAAAAAAATTAAGTTTTTATAAATGGCAGCCTCACTAGGAATCGAACCTAGCTCGCGGGATTTGGAATCCCGAATTCTAACCGATGAAATATGAGGCTATAAACTTGAAACTACACTTTTACATGTCAGTTTCAAGATTTTTTGTATTTTCTTGCTTTATTTATCTCATGCTTTTTCAATATTTCTGACTCTAGATCAATTCATAACATCTCTGAAAGTCATAATATAAAGATAGTAACATCAGCTAATTCTTCTCAAGTTTTTCATAAACCTTTATGATGAGATTCAAAAGCTTCAGCTAGTTCTCCATAAATAAGATTGAATTCCATATTAACATCTGTTGTGTTAAATCATTTATCAATTTTATTTTGAAGTATATCTTTTTGAAGTTTTTTTAAATCTATCATAATAGTCTAGTTATTATATTGAAAATCTGTAGAAAGAAGTAATTGTATCTTCTCCTATAAAATCTTTAACTTTTTTACTTGGATCAATAACAAAATTTTGTTCTAATAAAGAAATTTCAGATTTAAATTTCCCCATTTTACCTTCAATAATTTTTACTAATACTTGTTCAGGTTTATTACCCATTTTAGGATCAGCTTTCATTATATCTAATTGAAGAGCTTTTTCTTTTTCTACAATTTCATCAGAAATATCAGATTCTGATAAATATTCTGGATTAGCAGCAGTAATATGCATAGCAACTTGTTTTACTTTTTCTTCATCAGTACCAGCTTTAGCAACTACAACAGCAGCTAATTTGTTATTTGAATGAACATAAGATCCAACTACATCACCTTCAATAATTTTATATTCTTGAATTTGTAAGTTTTCACCTAATTCTAAAGCGTAATCAGAATTAATTAAAGTTTGTGCAGCTTCTTTTGAATCTTCACCATTTGCTTTTAAATATTCAGCAATATCAGTAATCATTGCTCTAAATTTATCAGAAATAGCTAAGAAATCAGTTTCAGAACTAATTGAAACAACATATGCTTTACCTGGTTCAGATATAACTTTAATACCACCTTCTAAAGCTTCTCTATCAGCTTTTTTAGCAGCTTTTGCAAGACCTTTTTTTCTAAGTTCTTCAATTGCTTTATCCATATCACCATCAGTTTCAGTTAATGCTTTTTTACATTCCATCATACCAATACCTGTTCTTTCTCTAAGTTCTTTAACTTGTGCAGCAGTAATTGCCATAATTCATTTAATTAAAAATTAAGTATATCATCATCGTCAGATGAATCATTTTTTTTATTTTTTGAATTTTTATTTTCAAATTCATCTATAACACTTATATTGATATCTTCTCAATTATAAGCCTTATATCCTAATACTCATGATACTCATAAATATAAAACAAATAATAATCCTCAAAACAACCATCAAAGTAAAAAACTAAGTATTGCATAACCTATAAATAAGAAAATACCATACTTTATATGTTTTTTAAGCTCTGGAGACTTTTTTGTTTCTGTAAAATGGATAAAGAATGCAGCTAGAGGTATATAACATAGTGCATTTTTTGTCCTATCATTAACAGTAGTATTATTATTTGTCATAATTTTTATATTATAAATACAAAACTATTTTTCTTCTTTTTTAGCTACAGTTTTTTTAGCAGGTGCTTTTTTTTCACCACTAACTTTTTTTTGAGCTATTTTTTGAATTTTACCACCAGTAGCTTTTACTTTAGTTCCAGCTAATTCTTTTTTAATTGCATTAGCAATATATTCAGTAGATTTAACTGAATTTGTATTAGCAGGAATCATATTAGTAACTGAAGTATCATCACCATTTGTATTCATAATAGCAAATGAAGTTAAACCTAAAGAATTAGCTTCTCTAACAGCTTGAGCTTCATATACACCATCAACAACGAATAAAACATCTGGTACTCTTTTCATTTCTTTTAATCATTTGAATGCTTTATCTAATTTTTCAAGTTCAAGCATTTTAGCAGCTGCTTCTTTTTTAGTTAAAACATCAAAAGCTCCTGATTCAGAATCTTTTAATAATTTTAAGTAAGTAGCTATTCTAACTTTAATAGTTTTGAAATTAGTTAAAAGACCAGGAACCCATTTTTCTGATACATAGTAGTGACCAGTTTCTTTAGCTAATTCGACATAAGCATCTCTTGATTGTAATTTAGTTGCAACAAAAAGAATTTTTTTACCTTGTGCATGTAAATCTTTTAATTGAGCTTTAACTTCGTCTAATTTTTTAGCAGTTTCAATTAAATTAATAACATGAATACCATTAACTGAACCATAAATATAGTTTTTCATATTTGGATTCCAGTAATTTTTTTTATTACCAATGTGTAATAAATTTTCAAACATTTCATTTAGTGTTTTTTTGTCCATTTTTCTTTAATTATTTTAATAAGCAAAACTACTTTTGTAGTCTTTAAGTAAGTAGTTCTGTGTACATTGTACTTCCCAGAACTACTTTTAGTAATTATTTAGTTTCTTTTTTAGTTTCAGCTACTTCAGCATCAATTTTATCTTCTTCTCAATCTTTTTTAGCTGCTTTTTTAGGAGCAGATTTTGGAGCTTCTTGTAAAGCTTTTAAAGATAAACCAATTCTTTTTTTAGTAGGTTCAAAGTTAATAATTTTAGCAGTAACTTCTTCACCAACTTTAACATGATCTCTAATATCTTTAACAACTCCGTGAGAAATTTCAGATAAGTGAATTAAACCTTGAATTCCACCTTCAAGATCCATAAACGCACCAAATTTAGAAATTCTAGAAATTGGAGCAACGATTGAATCGTTAAGTTTATATTTTTTAGCAAGAACATCCCAAGGATTTTCTTTAAGTCTTTTAATTGATAGTGAGATTTTTTCACTTTCAAGTCCTATAACTTTTACTTTTACTTTCATTCAAACTTTAGCAAATTTTGAAGGATCAGTAACGTGTCCCCAATCGATTTCAGAAACATGAACTAGACCTTCTAATCCAGCAAAAGTAACGAATAAACCGTATGATAAAATACCAGATACAACTCATTCAACAATATCACCTTCTTTTAAAGTTTTTAATGCTTTACTTCTATCTTCTTCAATAGCAGCTTTTTCAGAGAAAATAATTTTTTTACCATTTTCATCTACGTTGATAACTCTAACTTTGAAATCAACACCAACTAAACCATTTAAGTGTTCAAGAATTTTTTCTGGATCAGCTCCTTCTACTCTAGGGTAGTGTAATGGAGTTAATTGAGAAACAGGTATAAACCCTTTTAAACCATCAATATCAACAAGTAAACCTCATTTATTTGCTTCTGTAGGTTTAACAGTAATAACTTCAGAAGATTCGTTATATTTAGCAAGATTAGTAAGATTTTTGATTTGATTAGCTCTTTTTAATGAAAGAATTAATAAACCTCTTTCTATTGAATCACCTAAAACCATAACATCAATTCCTTGACCTGGTTTTAATTCAGATAAATCAACAGTATTACCTACTTCTTTAGATACAACTAAACCAGTAAATTGATTATTAACATTTACTAAAATGTTTTTCTTTTCTATTTTAATAATAGTACCAGAGATAACTTCTCCTTGTTTAGGATATTTAATTTCTGGAGATTCGTTGAATAACTCTTCAAACAGAGCTAAGTCTTTATTTGTCATAATGACATAAAAATTAAAAAATAAAATGCAACCATCATTTCTGATAGTTTAATAGATAAATAATTATATCCTCTGTTTTTACAAGGCTTTTGTATTAGAGTATATTATTAAAAATCTCTCGAGTAAAAAGTTAGATAGGACTAAGACTTTCTACTTAAAAACTTTTAAATTATTATTTTAAAAATGGGGTGCCCGAAGGGGTTCGAACCCTCGACCTCCAGAGTCACAACCTGGCATTCTAACCAACTGAACTACGGGCACCATACATTGCTTTTTTATAAAAGCAGAAGGATTATATAAATAATGTGCTAATTGTCAAAAGAAAATTAGGCTTTTTTCTAGTGTTTTAAAGCAATATATATTAAAATAAAAGTATATATATAAAAATAAATAAAATATGCCTAAAAATAACAATATACAACTATGAAATCTTGAAATATACAAGAAAATAGTTGAACATATGAATGAAAGTTTATGGATATGAGATAAAGAAAATAATACAATATATGTAAATAATATATTTTCTGAAATATCATGATATACAATAGAAGAAATAATTTGAAAAAACTATTGTACTTTTTGGGATGATGAAAGTATAAAAATAATAAAAGAATTCAATGCTAATAAAAAAGCTCAAAAAATAAAATATGAAGCAAATATTAAAACAAAAGATTGAAACCTAATACCAGTATTATGTAGCTGAACTCCAACAGAAAATTGATGAACAGTATTAATGATAAGTGACTTAAGAGAATTAAAATCATTAAAAGAAGCCGAAGAAAATCTAATAAAAATAAATAAAACTAAAGATGAATTTATTTCTATAGTATGACATGAATTAAGAACACCTCTAACATCTATCAGATGATATCTATCTATGATATTAGAATGAGATATGTGAGATATAACTGAAGAAACAAGAAAAGCATTATCACATAGTTATAATAGCTCAGTTAGATTAATAGAATTAGTTAATGATGTGTTATCAATATGAAAAATAGAATCAGGTAAAATGAAATATAATTATGATTATTACAAAATAACAGATATTGTTAATTCAGTATATGATGATATCAATATAGCAATGAAAGATAAATGATTAAATTTTTATATAGACTTTGACCAAAACTTAAGAGACCTAACAATAAAAACTGATAAAGATAAATTAAAACAAGTATTTATAAATTTATTAACAAATTCATTAAAATTTACAAAAGAATGATGAAATGTTACACTAAAATCAACAAAAATATGAAATAAAGTGCTATTTGAAATAATAGATAATTGAATAGGTATAGAAAAAGAAAAAATAAATACTTTATTTAGTAAATTTTCACAAGTAGAATCTAGCCTTCAAAGACAAAATACCTCTTGATTATGACTAGGTTTAGCAATATGTGATAATTTCATTAAAGAATTTTGATCAGAAATAAAAGTAGAATCAGAATTATGAAAATGAAGTAATTTTTATTTTGAATTAGATATTGTTTAAAATATATAAATAATTAGTCAATATATATTCTTTGTCTTAAATTAAGATAAATGTTAAAATAATATAAATAAATAAGTAATTAAAATACTATGGATAAAAAAATATTAATAAATAAGTAATTAAAATACTATGGATAAAAAAATATTAATTATTGAAGATGATAAAGTACTAAATGAAATGTATGCTATCAAATTTTCAAAAGAATGATATGAAGTTAAATCTGCATATGATTGACTTGATTGATTAGCAAAATTAGAAGAATGATTTCAACCTGATTTAATCCTTCTTGATTTAATGATGCCTTCAATGAATTGATTTGAAACTCTTTGAGCAATCAAAAATCAAACATCTTCTGATTGTAAAATTATTATTTTTACAAATATAGTAGATAAAGAGAAAATAGATAAAGCTATGGAAATGTGAGCTGATGATTATTTAATAAAAGCTGATACTACACCAAAAGTTGCTATAGAAAAAGCAAAAGAAGTATTAAATATTCCATATGAAGTACAAAACTCTCCTATCTATATAAAACCAGGTTTAAATATTTTTAAAATGAAAAATCCATTAATGCCTGATTGAGAGGATATTGAAATAAGTATAAATATTAAGATATAAAAAAAAGACTGATAAATATCAGTCTTTTTTTTATTTTTTTAAAGCATCTCTTATTTCTTCTAAAAGAACAATGTCAGCTGCTTTAGCTGCTGGTTTTGCTTCTTCTTTCTTTTGTAATTTTGAAATAGATCTAACCATAATAAATATAATAAAACCTAATATAACAAAAGAAACTAAATCAGTAAGAACAACTCAATATTTAATAGCAGGAGCTCCTGCTTCTTCTAATGCTTTTAATGAAGCATATTCTTTTCAATCAAGTGCAATAAATAAATTATTAAAATCTACTTTTCACATACATAATCCAATTGGTGGCATTACAACATTTGCAATAAATGATTTAATAAACGTAGCAAAAGCAGCCCCAAATATAAATCAAACTGCCATATCAACAGCATTTCCCTTTATAAGAAATTTTTTAAAATCTTGTAACATAAGAGTCTTATTATTTAATAAATGTAATTTAAATATAATTAAATTAATAAAAATTCAAAATATATTATTTTTTCAATAAGTTAACAAACGCTTCACTTGGCAAACTAACTTTACCAAATTGTTTCATTTTTTTCTTACCTTTTGCTTGTTTTTGTAATAATTTTTTCTTTCTACTTATATCTCAACCATAAAGCTTAGCTGTAACATCTTTTCTAAGAGCTGAAATATTTTCTCTTCATACAACATCACCTCATACAACTGCTTGTATTTTAATTGTAAATAATGCTTTTGGAATTGATTCTTTAAGGTTTTTACAAATCTTACCTCACAGAGTTCTTGCTTGAGATCTATGACAAATAAAAGCTAGTGCATCTACTTTTTCATCTGCTATTAAAACTTCTAACTTAACTAAATCATCTTCACTATATCTTATTAATTCATAGTTAAGAGATGCGTATCAAGAACTAAGTGATTTAATTTCATCATAAAAATCACCTATTAATTCATTCATTGGAAGCTCATATGTAAGCATTACCCTATCACTATCTATATAT
>Ga0256843_1000820_pt1 | contig 25558 bp, 25 predicted proteins | sample AlvinellametaG_FD_191572 | JGI IMG/M metagenome (GOLD analysis project Ga0256843, IMG submission 191572) | Pompeii worm associated microbial communities from hydrothermal vent at the East Pacific Rise, Pacific Ocean - Alvinella | ecosystem: Host-associated > Annelida > Integument > Unclassified ... | reverse complement strand
GTTTTCAATGCTATCAAACAATCTAATAATTTCTTGATTATTAACTATTTGATTATTATTTCTTAAAATCCCTAATAAAGACGAAAAAGGATAATTTTCTGCCTTATCAACATCATGGTGTTCCGCATTAGTATTTACATACAGAATTAAATTTTTTAAATATTCTTCATTTGTAATTTCAATTCTTTTGAAATTCTTTTGAAACAAGCTGCCGTTTCTTTTATACCTTTTATTAATTGCTTTTGTATATGCATTAAATAAATTTGAAAAAGCCAATGAAGGCTTTGTTTTATATCTCTCCGGTATTTTCTCTGCACTTCGTATTCTAATTACAAAATGAAAATGATTAGACATTAAAGCATAGCTGAATATTTCTGCAACAGGCAGTAAATATCTACTGGTTAACCTCAAAAAATAATGGTAATTTTCAATTTCTTTGAAAATAATTTCATTATTGTTCCCTCTATTATAAACATGATAATATTTTTCAGGTTCTATGGGAGTCAATTTCTTTTAGATTTACACTTTGAATGGTAAATTTACTAAAAATTATTAGACCTGGAAGATTTTGGAAACCTTCCAGGTCTGAATAAAAGAGAAACCTTCCAGATCTGATAAGTGGAAAACTTTCCATAGTTATTGATAAAAACAAATATTTGTAAAACAAAAAAAGGAAAGTATTGAAAATATTCATAAGATTACTTTGAGACCTGGAAGGTTTTGGAAACCTTCCAGGTCTGGACAAAAGAGAAACCTTCCAGGTTTGATTATTTTTCAATTTTTATATTTTCCACAATAGATTTGATTTTCTCAACAACCGCCGGTACGCTTTTTTGTACATCATCCGTCAAAGTGATTCGCATCGGTATCATTCCTTTTATCGAAACGGTTACCAATATTATTTTAGGCAATTCTCCTTTAAATTCCAAAGCATCAATCATATCTTTCAGCCCAACATCATGCGCACTTAAAACTGTTGGAAATTCAGCTGCAAATTGCGGATAAATCACATCAATAGTACCGGGCGGGCGAAAATCCATGGTAGCATCAATAAAAATGACCAAAGGATATTGCGCCAAAATAGGCATCAGGTCAAAACTACCGGTTCCTCCGTCCATTATATCGACAAAATCCGGTAATTTTTCTTTGCTCAAAGCTTGCACTACATGCACCCCCACTCCTTCGTCACCCATCAGGTAATTACCTATACCTAAAACCAATACGCGGTCTTTATATTTTCCATCGGGATATTCATGGGTTTGATAGAACAGCTTTTGCAACTCCATCACATCATCGGAAATCATGCTTATTTTCATATTGTCATAGTTTTAGAGACCTGGAAGATTTTAATTTTCATAGGATTATTTTGAGACCTGGAAGGTTTTGAAAACCTTCCAGGTCTAATGAAAGGAAATCCTTTAAAGTTCTAAATTATTTTTCCTCTTTTTCCTTTTCTTTTATGCGTTCCGAACGGACAAACTTAAAACCGCTGATCATTGCAGAAGCTTCTCCGCGGGCTTCCAAATAGTCGTGGAACAAGACCAAATAAACATGTACGACCACAAACACCATAAAAAACCAGGTCAACAAGTGATGTACATAGCGGGTGGGTATGTCACCGCCGAATAAATCTTTGATCCAAACAAACATTTTCGGAAACCACCAAGCGGAAGTATCGGCAATCAAAGCCAAACCGGTAGCAGCTTGCAACAAAAACAACAAAGTCATGATAAAGTAGGAAAATGCCGCTAAACGATTGTGACCGATACTGATATCCGACAATTTGTGATGAGGATTGGGTAATAACAAAATATCATATTTCAAAACATGAATAATGTTTTTCCAATCGCTTTTTCTCAACGGCACAAAATACCGCCAATTGGCAAATTGATTACCGGCAAAAGCCCAATATATTCTGAAAATCAGATTGGCTATCAATATATAAGCGACGGCAAAATGTATCAACCGGATATATCCGAACCAAAATGAATGGGTCGCTTCCACATTCTGATTGATAGCCGGAGGATTGGCTATTATAAATCCGGTGATAACCAATATGGTAAGGGACAAAACCGTTGTCCAGTGAAACAAACGAACGGCTATTTCCCAAACATATACTCTTTTAAAATTAGGTGTGGTTGTTACTGCCATAATTAAATATTTTTTGTAAACTTAAAAGGGCACTTCCTAAACCTGGAAGGTTTTGAAACTTTGTCTTCTAAACCTGGAAGGTTTTAAAAACCTTCCAGGTTTGGTTGGAAACCTTCCAGGTTTGATTAAATCATACAAGCACCGCCGATTTGCAATTGGCTGATGTGTTTACCTTGCGGGTCGTACAAGTGTACGGCACAAGCCAAACAAGGGTCAAACGAGTGAATGGTTCGCAAGATTTCCAAAGGATTGTTCGGGTCTGCAATCGGCGTACCGATCAAGGCGGATTCGTAGGCGGACATCTGCCCTTTCGGGTCGCGCGGTGAAGCATTCCAGGTAGTAGGTACCACCATTTGATAATTTGCTGTCTTTCCGTCTTCTATCACTATCCAATGTGCCAAACCGCCTCTCGGAGCTTCCATATAACCTACTCCTTTGGATTTTTTCGGCCAAGTACTCGGATTCCATTTTTCCATGTTGGCCATTCGGGTATCGCCTTTTTTGATATTGTTGATGAGCATATCGTAAAATTCCAATCCCCAATCGGCTAACAATTTGGTTTCAAGTCCGCGTGCTGCCGTTCTTCCCAAGGTAGAGAACAATGCTTCCACGGGCAAATCCAAAGTTTTCAATGCCCAATCCACGACTTCCTTATATTCGTCCACGCCCCGGGCATATCCCACCAACATACGGGACAAAGGTCCCACTTCCATAGGTTTTCCTTGCCAACGCGGTGTTTTGATAAAACTGTATTCTTTGTCTACATCCAAATATTCATAAGGCGGTTTAGGACCGGTATAATGAATATTGGTTTCTCCTTCGTACGGATGCAATCCTGCATCTTTTCCTTTGGAGTAATCATACCATGATTTGTTGACAAACTCTTGGATATCATTGGTATTTTCCAAATCTACATCGTAAACTTTGCTCAAATCGCCATCGACAATGATACCTTGCGGCCATTTATAGCTTTTCGGATTACGAATATTATCGGTAGGCAAGTCTCCGTATACCAAATAATTTTTGAATTTGGAAACCCCGATAGAGCCCCAATCTTTATAAAATGAAGCAATCGCCATTAAATCGGGCACGTATACTTCATTGATGAACTTGTGAGCATCTTGTAACAATTTGCCGACATAAGCCAAACGTTCGGCATTCAAACTGCCGGCATCATCCAAGTTGATAGCACTTCCCATTCCCCCTACCAAGAAATGCGGATGCGGATTTTTACCGCCTAATATAGTATGAATTTTCACGATTTCTTTTTGGAATTCGAGGGCTTCCAAATAGTGAGCTACCGCCAATAAATTCACTTCGGGAGGTAATTTCATCGCCGGATGTCCCCAATAGCCGTTGGCAAAAATTCCGAGTTGTCCGCTATCGACAAATTTTTTGATTCGTTTTTTGACATCCGAAAAATATCCGGGCGAACTGTTGGGCCATTTGGAAATACTTTGGGCGATTTCCGAGGTTTTTTTCGGGTCGGCGTCCAATACTTTGGTTACATCCACCCAATCCAAAGCATGCAAATGATAAAAATGCACTACGTGGTCTTGAAAAGCATGTGCAATGGTGACTATATTCCGTGCTATTTCGGCATTCGGCGGAATCACGATGCCCAAAGCATCTTCTACCGCTCTAATGGAAGCAATGGCATGTACGGTTGTACACACCCCGCAAGTTCGTTGTACAAAAGCCCAAACATCACGCGGATCGCGTCCTTCCACAATTTTTTCCATACCCCGTACTGTTGTTGACGAGCTGTATGCGTTGACCACTTTACCGTCTTTTATTTCAGCTTCTATCCGTAAATGTCCTTCTATTCTGGTTATCGGATCTATTACTATTCTATTTGCCATGATATAATGTTTTTATTCTTCTAAATTTTGTTCGTTGACAGTGCCTTTCTCAATGTTTTCTTTGAGTTCCTTACGTTTGGCAATATTGGTGGCAACCGCATGAACAGCAGCGCCTCCTACGGCGGCACCCAAGATGATTTTACCGATTTTATCGGCAGTGGCTTCAATACCCATTCCGGGAATATTTTCCAATCTTTCGTAGAAAGGACCGTTGTCCCAGAAATTATTTTCACTACATCCTATACACGGATAACCGGATTTCACTGGAAAACTCACACCGTTGTTCCAACCGGTTGTTCCACAAGCATTATAAGTAACGGGACCTCTACAACCGAGTTTGTACAAGCAGTATCCTTTTTTAGCTTCTTCGCTATCGAAACTTTCGGCATATAATCCGGCATCAAAATACGGACGTCTGTAACAAGAATCGTGTACGCGTTTGCCATAGAATTGCTTGGGACGCCCTTCTGAATCTAATTCAGGAATGGTTCCAAACATAGCGTAATGCAAAACCACTCCGGTCATCACCTCGGAAATAGGCGGACAACCCGGCACTTTGATAATGGGTTTATCCTTGATAATGGCATCCACCGGCACCGAACCCGTAGGATTCGGCGATGCTGCTTGTACACCACCCCAAGCCGAACAACTACCAAAAGCAATAATGGCGGCTGCGCCTGCTGCCGATTCTTTTATAATTTCAACGGCTGTACGTCCGGCAATGGTACAATATACACCATCATCTTTGGTTGGAATTGCTCCTTCGACAATCAAAATATATTTGCCGTAATTTTCTTTCATTGAGGCTTGCTTGGCATCTTCGGCTTGATGACCCGCTGCTGCCATCAATGTATCGGTGTAATCCAATGAAATGGTTTCTAATATTACATCGGCAACCAAGGGATGATCAGAACGGATAAAAGATTCCGAACAACCGGTACATTCCTGAAAATGTTCCCAAATAACCGGTAACCTTTTTTTGGTTTCCATGGTTTTTACCAGTTGTCCCACCATACTGTGTTCCAATCCCATAAAAGCCGCCATGTAAGTTGTGAATTTTAAGAAATCTCTACGACTGTAACCTTTTCTAAGGATACTTTCATAAAAGGTTTCTTCTCGGTGAAGCAATTCTTTCATAGCAGATATATTAATGTTAATAATTCAATTTTCGATAAAATTATAATTATTTTCTTTAAAACCTGCATGATGTTTGTCATATTTTATTGAAATATTTTCAAACAATATATCTTTTACATATATTTTGCTTTATATCCGGCGAAAACTGATATTTATCACTTTGGAAGAAAATATATTTTCAAAGAGCAACAAAAGTTGTCCGGAGAACATGGCAATAGCAATTCTTTTTTAGTATTTTTGTTAAAAAGAAATTCCATGCATGAATTATCCATTGCCATGGGTATTGTGGCAATTGCTGAAAATGAAGCAAAAAAAGCCGGCGCAAAGTCTGTCAAAGCCATCGATTTGGAAATAGGCACGCTATCCGGCGTTGAAATCGAATCTTTGAATTTTGCCTGGCCCATGGCCGTCGAAGGAAGTGTTTTGCAAAATGCCGAAAAACGAATTCATATCATAGAAGCCAAAGCTAAATGTTTGGAATGTGATACTGTTTTTGACATGCAAAACTTATTTGATGCTTGTCCCAAATGCGGGAGTCATTTCAAAAATATTTTTCAAGGTAAAGAAATGCGGGTAAAATCAATTGAAATTTAAAGACCTGGAAGGTTTTGGAAACAAAATTCGAGACCTGGAAGGTTTCCAAAACCTTCCAGGTCTGGAAACTAAAATATAATATAATGTGTACAACTTGCGGATGCGGCGTTGCCGATGACATAAAAATTCAAAGCCCGGGTGATTTATCCACGATGATTACCGGTTTGGAAGTAGAAAACCATCAGGGTCACAGCCATGATGAGCATCACCATCATCACCACCACGGAGACAGAACCATTATCGATGTGGAACAAGATATTCTTCATCAAAATCAGCTGTTGGCAGAGCGGAATCGCGGATACTTTCTCGGAAAAAATATCTTTGCCATCAATTTAGTGAGTTCTCCGGGTTCCGGCAAGACCTCCTTATTGGAAAAAACCTTGGCCGACAATAAAGAGCGGATGAAATTTTACGTCATCGAAGGCGATCAGCAAACCATGAACGATGCCGACCGCATTGATGCCCTTCAAATTCCGGTAGTGCAAATCAACACCGGAAAAGCCTGTCATTTAGACAGCGACATGGTGAGTCAAGCCATACTGAAACTCAATCCCGAGCCCAATTCCATTGTGATGATTGAAAATGTAGGAAACTTGGTCTGCCCTTCGGCTTTTGACTTGGGTGAAAACGCACGTGTAGTCATTGTCAGCACCACCGAAGGCGATGACAAACCCATTAAATATCCCGATATGTTTGCCGGCTCGGATGTGTGTATTATCAACAAAATTGACTTGTTGCCCTATTTGAATTTTGAGGTGGAAAAAGCCAAAGAATACGCTAGGCGAGTCAATCCCAATTTGATATTTTTTGAAGTCAGTGCCACCACCGGCGAAGGCATGGATAAATGGTATAATTGGCTTGAAAAACAAATAAAAAAATAAGTAGAACAGAGACCTGGAAGGTCTGGAAACCTTTCAAAAGACCTGGAAGGTTTTCAAAACCTTCCAGGTCTGGAGAAAGGAAAGAAACCTTCCAGGTCTGAGAGGAGAAAACCTTCCATATATATTAACTTTTAACTTTTAACTCACATGTGTTTAGCTATACCCGGAAAAATCATCAGTATCGACAACCAAATTGACGATATATTCAGAATCGCCAAGGTTAGTTTTGATGGCATCGTTAAAGATGTCAATCTCGCCATGGTGCCCGAAGCACAAATAGGCGATTATGTATTGGTACATGTAGGAAGTGCCATCAGTATAGTCGATGAACAAGAAGCCAAGGAAACCATGGATATTTTATATCAAATGGATGAAATCACCGAATTGAGCTATGGAAATACCCCGCCCGAAAAACCACAAGAATTGGTAGAAAATCAAGAAAAAAACGAACCCAAAGACACCGAAAAAGAATAATGCCTATTCCTAAGACTTACCACGTTTACAACAGCATCGGGATATTACGCACCCCATACCATGATAAAGCTCCTTATCAACCGGTGGTAAATGATACGGGTGAGTTTAAAATTATTTTAGATGAAAAATATATTGAAGGATTAAAATTGCTGGAAACATTCAAGTACATTTATGTTCTTTTTTCACTAGACAAAATACAAGTCCGTAACAATTCTACTACGCTCCGTCCACCTTGGGCACCACAAATGGAAATAGGTGTTTTTGCCAGTCGCAGTCCGCATCGTCCCAATTCCATCGGATTGAGTGTTGTTCAAATCAAAAAAATCGCAAAAAACATCATATACATCAGCGGTATAGATGCTTTCGACGGCAGTCCGGTATTAGACATTAAACCTTATTTAAATCTTCTAGACGCCAAGCCCGATGCCAATTTCGGCTGGGTATCCGAGACCGGCGACGAAAATCATTTGGCACTTCATATCAAAGGGATTCCTCATCAACATTGAGATATTTATGTCACAAAAATGACCAATGTCATTATTCCTAGCATTTGTATCATTTTCGCGTTATTAATCCCTTAAAAAGTGCGAATCATCAGGTTTTTTGCTTGTTAATGATAGTAATTTTGAGAGAATTTTTTAAAAAACAATAATTATACATATATATTATGGCTAAATTAAATCGTAGAGATTTTATCAAAATATCGGGAACAGCCACAGCCGGTATGGCGATGACTCCACCGCTTACCAGTATAATGGGTGCGATTTTCGGTGAACAAAAAACCGAGCATCTGTTAGAAAACGAAGCGATTAAAACACCTACCGTTTGTGAAGTGTGTTTTTGGAATTGCGCCGGTTGGACTTATACCGATAAAGAAGGTAATATCAAAAAAATTATAGGAAACGACCAAGATCCGCATTCCAACGGACGACTTTGTCCGCGTGGAACCGGAGGATTGGGAATGTATTACGACGACGACCGTCTAAAAAAACCGCTGATTCGCGTGACCCGAAAAGACGGAAAACAAGAATTTAAAGAAGCTACTTGGGAAGAAGCCCTTGATGCTGTTATGAAAGGAATGAAAGGCGTCGAAAAAAAATACGGCAAAGAAAGCATGGCTTTGCTTTTCCACGGAAAAACAGGTCCCCACTTCGAACACTTGTTCAAAGCTTGGGGTTCCGAGACCATGGGTGAACCTGCCGGTGCACAGTGTTTGATTACCCGTGAAGCCGGATTTATCGCTACTTACGGCGCCGGTTTGGCATCTCCCGAACCTACGGATGTGCGTAATACCGATTGTTTGGTACTTATCGGAAATCATATCGGTGAAAACATGCACAACGGTCACGTTCAAGAAGTTTCGCAACTCATCGACCGCGGAGGTACTATTATCACGGTAGACCCCCGTTTTTCCACCATGGCGGCACATTCCACCAAATGGTTACCCATTAAACCGTCAACTGATATAGCCTTGCTCCTAGCATGGATGAATGTTATTATCAACGAAGGTTTGTATGACAAAGAATATGTAGAACAATATACGTACGGATTTGATTTACTCAAAGACCATGTACAAAAATATACGCCGGAATGGGCAGAAAGTGTAACTAGCATTCCCGCCGGTGACATTTATGAAACCGCCCGCATGATGGGTGGTGCCTCTCCCAGAGTAGTTATTCACCCGGGACGTCACACAGCATGGTACGGCGACGATACCCAACGCACCAGAGCTATCGCTATCTTAAATGCTATTCTCGGTTCATGGGGACGCGAAGGAGGATTTTATTTTCCCGAAAAAGTAAAACTTCCCAAAGAAGCACATCCGCCGTTTCCCAAACCCAAATGGAGTTGGAAAAATATTTCACGCGACAAGCACAAGCTTGCCATTATGGGAATTACCAATGAAATCATTGACCATGCCCTACCCGAATACAAAGGACCTTATAAAGTAAAAGGGATGATGATTACGGCTACCAACCCGATTCAATCCATTCCGCCGGAAGATAAAGTTAAACGTGCTTTGCAAAATCAAGATTTTATCGTAGTAGTCGATACTATGCCGAGTGAAATTACCGGTTATGCCGATGTTGTACTTCCGGAAGCCACTTATTTAGAAAGATTGGACCATATCCGTACAGCACATCATCGTCAACCCAATATTGCTTTGCGTTACCCCGCAGTTAAACCCAAATGGGAAACCAAACCCGGTTGGTGGATTGCCCGTGAAATCGGCATTCGCCTAGGCTTACACGACTTCTACGAATGGGAAGACTTTGAAGAAGTATTGGATTGGCAACTCAAACAAGTAGGTAGCTCTATGGAAGAAATGAAACGCATCGGCGTTAAACATTTCCCGCGTAAAACTCCGATGTACCTTAAACCCGGTGAAGAATACTGGTTCAACACCAACACCGGAAAAATTGAATTATTCTCTACCGACTTTGCCGATTGGGGCTACGATCCGCTACCGGTTTATAAAGACCACGGTGAAGCACCTGCCGGTTTCTTACGATTGATTTACGGACGTTTACCGATGCATACTTTCGGCAGAACCTTGAATAATCCTTATTTGTGGGAATTGAAAAACGAACCAGCCTTGTGGGTACACCCGAAAGTAGCCAATATTTACGGAATTGAAAACGGACAAGAAGTTTGGTTGAAAAACTTTAAAGGTAAAGTGAGTTCATTTGCCGTAAAAGTACGAGTCACCGAACGTATCCGTCACGATTCTGTATTCTTACCCCACGGATTCGGGAACAAAGGACGCATATTTGTAAACGGTAAAAAAGAAGAAATGTCACGCACTTACGGACGCGGAATTTCCGATTCCGAAATGGTATATAAAATAGAAAAAGACCCCATAACAGGCGGTACCGGAATGCGTAACAATTTTGTTAGCATCTTAACTGAAAATCCACATAAAAAAGAAGAAATATCATGAGATACGCAATGGCAATAGAAGTCAACAAATGCGTTGGCTGTGGAGACTGTGTAGTAGCATGTCAAACCGAAAATAATGTTCCAATGGGTTATTCACGGGATTGGATTATTGAAATCGCTCGTGGTGAATACCCCAATTTGTTTATGCACTTTGAATCACAACGTTGTAATCATTGTGAAGATACACCTTGTGTCAGAACTTGTCCTACCGGTGCCAGTCATGTCATCGAAGGAGGAATTGTAAAAGTAACCCACGACGAATGTATCGGTTGTGGTGCTTGTATTGAAGCTTGTCCGTATGATGCCCGTTACTTTCATCCGGATGGTTATGTAGACAAATGTACCTTCTGCGACCATCGTGTAGCAGACGGACTCGATCCTGCTTGTGTGTCGGTATGCCCTACCCACTGTATGCATTTTGGTGATTTGGACGATCCTGATAGTGATATTTCCAAATACTTAAAAACCAGAGAACATTACACCTTGCTACCCGAAGCAGGCACAGCACCGCAAATTTATTATTTAAAATAAGAAATTATGGAAGAAAGATTATTACAAACGGCAAGAGATATTCACGGATTATATCCCCATGTACATATTTGGGGTTGGCCTATTGCTACCTATTTATTCTTAGGAGGACTTGCTGCCGGTATCTTATTATTTGCCACGATATATTACCTCAAAGGAAAAGAAAACGATATGCCGTTTACGGTTAAAATCGCTCCCATTTTTACTTTTTGGTTTGTGATTTTTGGCTTGTTATTATTAGTTTACGACTTGCATCACAAATTTTATGTGATGGAATTATTCACCACTTTTCGCATCGAATCACCGATGTCGTGGGGAGCTTGGACACTAGCTGCCGTTAGTGTTTTGTCATTGTTATGGCCACTCAGTTATATCGATGATATCGAAGCCTATCTACACGAAAGAGGTTGGGGAAAACTGGATTGGTTTACCAAAACAATTCAAAATATAGAACACAAATGGGTCATTCCCCGTTTTGTTATTATGACTTTTAGAAAATACCGAACTTTTTTTGCTTGGATATTGTTATTCTTATCCATCATTTTAGGTATTTATACCGGTATTTTATTATCCGCCTTTAATGCGCATCCGTTGTGGAACAACTCCATCTTAGGACCACTGTTCTTAACATCAGGGGTTTCTACCGGATCGGCCTTTGTCATGTGGTTGAGTAACAATAAAAAAGAACGCGCATTGATGTCTACCATTGATATGGCTTTAATAGCCACTGAGTTATTCTTTATCATTCATATGATTATGGGTATGCAAGCCGGACCCGAAGCTTACAAACAAGCAGCACATTTATTCTTAGGAGGAGAATATACTGTTATTTTCTGGGTAATCTTTGTCGGGTTTGGGCTAATGTTACCGTTTATTTTAGAAGCATTAGAACTCAAAGGCAAACATATTCCACCGGCAGTACCTGCATTATTGGTGCTATTGGGAGGATTCTTATTCAGAATCATCATGGTGGCTGCCGGACAAATGTCGGAATATCCGTTTTAATCAATAAAATTTTGTAGAAGATGAATAATAAAAAAAATAAATACATGAACTCGTATGTGGCAGGTTTCTTAATGGGACTATTGATTATTGCCGCATACTATTTTGCAGGTGAAGGACTGGGTTCCAGCGGTGGTTTTAGAGATGTTGCTTTTGGTGCCATTGATACCGTAGCACCTGAATATGCCCAATCAAACTCTTTTGTAGCACCCCACATTTCGGGAGAACATGCTCCTACACATACTTGGTTGGTATACGAACTCTTAGGAGTAATATTCGGCGCCATTTTATCGGCCGCTTTATACGGACGACTTAAATTCGTCATCGGTAAAGCACCGCATATTGCTACCAAAAAACGCTTGTACCTGGCACTTGCCGGAGGTATTCTTTGGGGTATTGGAACCCAACTGGGACGTGGTTGTACATCGGGATTGGTATTATCCGGTATGGCTGTTGATTCGTTATCCGGATATATAGGCCTAGCAGCCATATTCGGCTTCGGATTTATCTTCGCCTTTATCTTTAAACGTTTATGGATCAAAAAAAATTAAGAAATTATGGGACCCTTATATCCACAAGAATTATTAAACCCTGAATACAATCTATTGATTGGCGCTTTAATCGGTATTGGCTTTGGCTTTTTACTCGAAGCATCAGGATTTACCAATACAAGAAAGCTAGCCGGCGTATTTTACGGCTATGATGCTACTGTTGTTAAAGTATTTTTTACGGCAGCAGTAACTGCGCTTATCGGACTGTTCATCCTGCATTATATGGGATGGATTGATATCACCAAGACTTTCTATCCTAAAACCTTTTGGATACCCACCCTTATCGGTGGTGCCATTATGGGACTTGGATTTATTATCGGAGGCTTTTGCCCCGGCACCAGTCTATCGGCTGCCGCTACCGGAAAAATTGATGCTATGGTATTTATCCTTGGTGTAATGATTGGTATATTCGGCTTTATTTTTTCCTACGAAACAGTATGGGAAGGACTACGAAAAGCCGGAAATATGGGACGTGTTAACTTGCCCCAGTGGCTGGGTATCAAAGAAGGTTTGTTTATCTTTTTATTTACCGTGTTAACTATTGTCACATTTTGGCTATACCAAAAATGGCAAGACAATTGGAAACGTAAAATGTCAGATGAAGATATCGACGATTTAGGTATATAAATCGGTAAAGACGCACGGCCGTGCGTCTATTCATACTGATATCAAATAAAAAAAATGTAATAAAATGAAAAGAAGAGAAGTATTAATTATGGTTTTATTGCTGGCAGGTAGTATTTACAGTATTTTCCTGCCGGATACAAAACCCTTTAAACATATTATCAAAGACAAGCAATTGCTTTACGAAGTAAATAAGCCCGGTAGATATATCAGCACAGACGAAGTGGCTAAAATGATTATGGAAAAAGATCCGAGTTTGTTGCTAATCGATATTCGTACGCCGGAAGAATACAACAAATTTACCTTGGAAGGCGCCATGAATATTCCGTTTGATAAAATTATGGAAAAAGATAATCAAGATTATTTCAATCAAGATGTGTATACAACCGTATTATTTTCAAACGGCAGTAGTTTGGCTGACGAAGCTTGGTTGATATTACGAAGTGTTGATTTTAAAGGCAATAAAGTAATGAAAGGCGGACTCAACGAATGGTACAAAACCATCATCAATCCGCAAAAACCGGCTGATGATGCACTCACCGGAAAACTGGAAAAACAATATCTGTTCCGCAAAGGTGCACAGGTATATTTTACCGGAGCTAATCCCGTAGGAAATGCACCCGCCAGCAAACCCAAAGCACCCGGCAAACCTATTGTAAAACGCAAAAAGAAAGAAGTATCCGGTGGATGCGGGTAGTTTGATTAGAAATTAGATTTTAGAAATTAGAAATTAGAAGTAGGGACGCAATGCCTTGCGTCTGAATGAAATAACAATTATCGATTTATCAGATAATCGATTCATCAAATCACCAATAATAATATTATGAAAAAAATAATCATCATACTAACAGGATTGCTCTTGATGACTTATTGTAACAGCAAAGAAGGAATTCATCAAGGTGAAACCAACAAAAACTGTAAGGCCAATGCTATCAGTAACGAGCAACTGGCAGATTTGCTCTATGCCAAAGGCTTGAAAGGTGTACAATTTATCGATATCCGTACGCCCCACCAATATGCCATAGGACATTTGCCTAATGCTATCAATGTACCGATGAAAAATTTCTTTAATCCGGAATATTTTTCAAAAATCAACAAAGACGATGTATTGATTCTTTACGGTGAAGATGCTTCTTCTCCTCGTTTAATGTCACTGATGAGTGGACATTTCAAAAAAGGAAAATTCAATGTAGCACTGGGTGGATATAACTATATCAAGTCTAAAATCATGAATAATTACGCTATTTACAGCGGATTGTACGACGATGAAGTACCTTTGGTTGATTATCAACAGGCAGTGAATGAAATCAAAAGCAAATACGGTGGTGGCGGAGCTGCTAAATCGGCTAAACCCAAAGCACCCGGCAAACCTATTGTAAAACGCAAAAAGAAAGAAGTATCCGGTGGATGCGGGTAATTTAATTACGAATTACGAATGATTAATTACGAATTAGTTAGATTTTAGAAGTAGGGACGCAATGCCTTGTGTCTGAATAAAATAACAATGATCGATTTATCAGATAATCGATTCATCAAATCATCAATAAAATATTATGAAAAAAATAATCATCATACTAACAGGAGTGTTACTATTGAGCAGTTGTAGTAACAAACTCACCAAAAGTGAACCGGTAGGTAAAGAAGCCAATTTTGAAGATTTAATCCGGCAAGTACAACCCAAAACCTTGGCGGAAATCTATTACGAACACGGGAATTTTATCAATTCACAACAGTTTCCGCCCATCGTTAGAGCAACCGATGTTTTAGAGAACGGCAGAGATTGGCTATTAATCGATATCCGTAGTCCGGAAGCCTACGAAGCCGGTCATATCAACGGTGCTTATAACGTTCCCAAAGAAAAGGTGCTGGACTTTTTAACCAACCAACAAAAAGCAGCCGCTTATCCCAAAGTAGTTTTTATCTGCTATTCGGGACAAATGGCTTCCTACGTAACCGGTATTACCCGCTATGCGGGATTTGACAACACCTACGTAATGCTTTACGGTATGGGAGGCTGGAACAGTCAATTCAGTAGTGTTTTAAAAAAAGGTTTCGGTGACCGTTATCCCGAAATGATAGTTAAAGCTAGTGACAAAGAAGAAGCCATTACAACTGAAAAACACAACGAAGAAGTAGTGCACAAGGGTATTGATTTGAGTAAATTACCCCAATTACCTAAAAAATTACCTAGTTTATTGATGAAAGAAAGAGCACAAACATTATTGGCTCAAAAACGACCTGAATTCCTATTAAAAGCTGATGAATTTTTCCCGGAAATCAAAAAAGATATCAATAGTTACTACACTATTTGCTATTTACCCCAACCTAAATATTATGTAGCTCATATCAAAGGAGCTCACCAATTTACGCCGCGTAAAGATTTGAGTTTGGATGCTCGTTTGACAGATATTCCAACCGACAAACCCGTAACTATCTATTGCAAAACCGGCCATACCGGCGGTAATGCTACGGCTTATTTGAATATGTTAGGTTACAAAGCTCATAACTTGATGTTTGGATCGGGTAGCTTTATGTATAGCCTATGGAAAGAAAAAGAATGGATGGGGGACATCAATAATGTCATCAATGATTTTCCTGTTATTGAAGGAAAAAAACGTACCAATAACAAAGTCATAGCATTAACCCCTAAAAAAACAGCCACTCCCAAAACACCGATTAAAAAACGTAAGAAAAAAGAAGTTTCCGGTGGTTGTGGATAGTTTATAATAATGAAGAATGTTCAATTACAAACAAAAAATTAGAAGTTACCAGTTATTTTATGTTTATTAAAATTCTCGTATGATTTATTCATGCGGGAATTTTTATTTACTTCTTCATTCCTCCAATTCCCAAATCTTGAGAAGATACACGACTATTGCCGAATTGTCCGGTTCCAAGCTTGCTTGTACTGAGTTTATCGAAAGATCGAAGGACAGTTCTACAATTTATCAATTACGGTGACTTCGAAACTATTTTGCTTAATTCCTCCGCAAAATCACTCAGCCACCTTGATTATCGATTAAACAGTCACAAAATTACACGGTTACACAGTTCCACGTTTAAACATTAAACAACACTTTAAAACTTAAACTGATAACTGATAAAATACTGCATACCAAAACCAAAGCGACTAAAAGCATTTCGTTCAAAAAATCCGGGTATATATGAAACATCAAAATTATCCGGATGCGTGTAATGAAGTAAATATTTGATGGAAACAGCATAGCCCAGATACAAATTTTTGAAAGTTTCTGCTTGTATTTTTGTGGTAAAATCTAGCCATTGAGCCGATAAATCCTTAAATGACAAGTCTGTTTGATGAACTTGCGGTACCAACCAAGCACCGGGTTGATTGATTCGGTATTCTTGAAGAAAATAATCAAAATAAGCTGTACCAAAACGTACTCCAACACTGATATCGTTGTCCATATCCAACCAATTCCGGTACAGATTATAATCTACACCCAACTTAAAATATTGTCCTTGGGTTTGATATTTTAATAATGAATTTTCTGTTAAATGATTTTCAACTCCGGCTTCAAAAATCATATAATAATTTTTGTAAACATTGGCATCTGCATATATATCATATGAAGTAGAATTATTGAGCCTTGCCCAAATATATTTACCTATATCCAAACCCAAGCGTGCTTTAAGCGGATGTTTGATTTGTTGTAATGAATCAACAGGCTGCTGCAAACTGTCTTGTTGAGCAATTGCAGATGTAAGAAACAAAATAAAAATTATATTAATGATATACTTTAACATGAGCAATCGTATCTATGGTAACAGAATTATGGATAATTTCTATTTGCCGAATCCAATTATCGGCATCCGGTTGTATATCAACAGCTAATTGATGAAAATAAGTTTTATATCCACAAGTTTTAGAAATGAAAACATCCTCCCTTTGATAAGTAAAAAACAATACATCCGGGTTGGTTCCCGTTATAAATTTATATTGACATGAATTATTATTTACATCCAGCGGAATAGCTATACTGTCTTTAGTGCCAAACTTAATAGTATCTGATTGTGAATCAAGCACTATTTGCAAGTCTTCAACCGCTTTGAATTCGTCCGGATTAGCTATATCGTAAAACCGAATAACCAATTTAGGAGTAGCCGGTTCCAAACAGATATCATCTTTTTCACAAGCGGAAAACAATAGCAAAAGAACGGCAATTAAGGTAAATGAATATGATAATTTACGAACCATAGGACAAATATACACGAAAATCACGGAATTTGACGTATCTTTGCACAAAACCCTTAAAAAGTACAATCATGGGAAAAAGCATCAAAGACCTCAAAAAAGAAATCAATTATATTTTCGGTGAAATTATCGATGAAGCCAATTACAAACAATTGATGAAACCCGAAATTGAAGACGAAACCGTTGAAGCTATTATAGACGAAGCCGTAACGGCTTACGAAGATTTTTACGATAAAATCCATGCCGGTAGAAAAGCTGACAATAAAAAAGCTTATTTCAAAAAACTCAATACTGAAATAGAAGAATCAGTTAAGAAATTAATGGATAAAATCAATTCTTTATAAATTATCCCCTACAATTTTTACATAAGGCCGCTTGATTACAAGCGGTTTTTTTATTTGTCCAAATCATATAAAACCTGATTGTTTTCTCCTGTTAAATACAAAGGCTTTGAGGGCTATTATTTGAACTGCAATAGATAAAATACTTATTGGATTTTTTCATTTCTTAGGTGAAAACCCAATAGTCTTCTTACCTATCTGATAATCAAATATATATTTTATTGAAATTTTAAGTTAAAATTTATGGTAGTTTGCCGGAAAGTCTCTACTTTAGCAAGTCTGAAAAAAATGTAAAGAATTATGATTGCAAAAAAACAAAAAAAACAAAAAGATTGGAATGAAATAAAAACCAATGATTCGTGGCAAATTTTTAAAGTAATGTCTGAATTTGTCGAAGGTTTTGAAAAGATGAACAAAATCGGCCCTTCGGTTACAATATTTGGTTCGGCACGTACCAAAAAGGATACCGAACACTACAAACAGGCCCAAAAAATTGCCAAAAAACTCGCCAAAGAAGGTTTTGGAATCATTACCGGCGGTGGCCCAGGTATTATGGAAGCCGCTAATAAAGGTGCCCAAAAAGGAAAAGGTGCTTCTACCGGTTTAAATATTGTTTTGCCCTTTGAGCAAGAAGCCAATCCGTATATCGATCCGGACAAATTAATAGATTTTAATTACTTTTTTGTTCGCAAAGTGATGTTTGTCAAATACGCCCAAGCCTTTGTGGTAATGCCCGGTGGATTCGGCACGATGGATGAGTTATTTGAAGCCTTAACACTTATTCAAACCAAAAAAATAGACAAATTTCCCGTTATTCTGTTTGATTCTAATTTTTGGAGTGGACTTATCGATTGGATCAAAGAAAAACTAAGAGATGAATATCAATATATCAGCCCTAAAGATTTAGACTTGCTCCACGTTACCGATGATATTGACGAAGTGGTGAAAATTATTGTTGATTTTTATAAAAAACGTAATCACAGCCCTAATTTCTAATTCCGACAGTTTTCGGAATAGAAATCTTTACAAAAACATTTTTTTACGTAGAGGCGTTGTTCCACAACGTCTCTACGTAATTAGATATTACACACATAAGCATAAATACACAAACAATCATGTACAAACAAATTTTTATTTTCATTTTTATTACCTATTTGTGGCAACTCAATGCCCAAACGGAAATCAAACTCATGTCGTACAACCTGTTACATTTTCCTACCGGCACATCCTATGACAGAACTGCCGATTTGCGCTATATCATAGACAGCTATCAACCGGACATCTTTATGGTGTGTGAGCTGGAAAGCGAAACCGGATCGGATATGATTTTAAACAATTGTTTAAATTACAGTTCCGATAAATATAACGGTGCTTCATTTATTGAAAATACATCGAGCATGTATAGAGATTTGCAACAAATGCTGTACTACAACAAACAAATGTTTGAAATGACGTATCAAACATTGGTTGTTACCCCAATCCGCGACATTAATCATTATACTTTGAAGATGCGCACTGAAAATCAAAGTACTCAGCCCATATATATCGAAGTGTACGTAGCCCATCTCAAAGCCAGCGGTGGCAGCAACAATGAACAAACCCGCTTGGATATGGTTAATGAATTCACCAATGATTTGCAAAATATTCCTTCCGGACATTACGTGATCTTTGCCGGTGATTTCAATCTGTATTCCGCTTCGGAACCGGCTTATCAAGAAATTATCGATAATAGCAATGCCATAGTGATGAAAGATCCGGTTAACAGTCCGGGCAGCTGGCACAACAACTATGATTACAGAATATTACACACACAAGCAACGCATTCCCAATCAAATAGCACATTTGTAGGCGGTGGTATAGATGACCGTTTTGACTTCATAATGTTATCAGAAAATATGTTTAACAATCCGGAATTGCAATACATCGACAACTCCTATAAATCATACGGTAACAATGGCAACTGCTTCAATAAAGCCATCACCAATAGTGATTGCGACAGTGCCGAATACGATTTTAACCTGCGTAGCCATCTGTATAATATGAGTGATCACTTGCCGGTTACGCTAAGTTTGGAAACCGATCAAAGCATCATTTTGGGAATGCAACACAATGAATTGAGCAGTACTTACCGGATAATTCCCAATCCCGTTCAACATTCTTTCAGTATCCATGGAAAAGAAAACGAAATACTAGCCATAGATATTTTTAACAGTACCGGACAAAGAGTAATGGCAATTCCCGCCTATCATAGTTTTGCAAAAATAGATACCAATTCCTTGTCTCCCGGAATGTATTTTATACGAATTCAAAAAGAAAATCAAAATCAAACCATAAAATTTGTTAAGACGGATTAAACATATTATCACTTTGGCCGGCCTGCTGACCGGTATAATTGTTTCCGGACAATTTCAAATCAAACGACAGAATCTGAGGTTGAAATACGACAGTATCAACCGCGACTTCCATGTCCGGCAAGAAATGCTACTCGTCTTTCAAAAACAAGCACAAACCGATAGTCTTTTTCTACTCAACTGGGTAAACGCTTACAAAAATAAAAATACCCCCTTGGCTCGTCGTTTTATCGAAAATTATGATTTAAATTTTCATTTTACCCGCCAAAAAAACCGTGGAAAACTTATCATCGATAAAGTTTTTATCAATGACAAACCCCTAAAAAACAGCTTACAAAACTATCGAGAAGAAGAGTTTTTTGTACTGAAACTCCCCAAAAAACCCAATGAAAACGATAGCCTGATATTACGTATTGACTATTATTTACAATTGCCCAACAGTAAATTTACAGGCTTTGGTGTCGATAAAAACGACAATATCAATCTGGATAATTTCTATTTCTTAGCCGTTGATAAAAAACATTTATACGCCCATAAAAACATTGATGATTATTATGAATCTCCTACTGAATTTACAGTAATATTTAAAAATTTACCCACTCGCAAAAAAATTTATTCCAACTTAAAAGTAAAAGAAAACCGGTTATCGGGATACCTCAAAAATCCGGTGGTATTGATTACCGGTCAAAAATATAAAACCTACCGGATTGAAAACCGGGAAATCATTATTCCTCCTGCCAAAAATATCAAAGATCCGGATGTTGTTATTCCCCTGCTTATAAAAATTCAAAAATACATGGGAACCGCCTTAGGAGAATTTCCCTACGCTAAAATTCTTATCAGTGAAAAAGACTTAAAGAACAACAAAGTTTACGGGCCAGACCTCCTCCCCTCTTTTGCCCGTCCGTTTTCCGACACCTTGATTTATGAAGTGGAATTACTTCATCAAATAAGCCGGAAATATATCATGGCAAAACAGATTGACAATCGCAAATATGCATGGATATCCATGGGAATTCCCGCCTTTTTGGAATACAATTACATCGAAAAATATGAGCCCGATTTGAAATTGTTGGGAAATTTAGCATCCTTCAAATTAATTCGGTTTTACTACGCTTCACAAGTCAAAATGAATGAAAAATATCCTTGGCTCTATTTGTATGTGGCACGAATGAACAAAGACCAAAGTTTGAATACTTCTTTGGATTCCTTGACCAATTTTAATCGGAATGTGGCTTCGCCCTACAAATCCGCTTTGGGTTTGTTGATGCTTTCCAACCGTATAGGAAATCAAAAATTTACAAGCGGACTTAAAGATTTTTATCAATCCGGAACTTATTTAAACGACAGTATTTTTTATCAACACTTGATTGAAAAATCCGAAAAAAATTGGTTTGATGAATATGTCAATACCCGCTACAAATATGACTATCGCTTGAAAAAAATAAAAACCGATAAAGACAGCCTTTTTCTGCAAATTGAAACTAAAAGAAACAGCCGTATCCCTGTTCATCTATACGGAATTACACAAGACAGTGTTCTTTTACTAAAAAAATTACCGGCCTTAGCCACGGATACCACTGTTGCTATTGTCAATAATAAAAATTATAAATATATCGGGCTGAATTATTACAATAACTATCCCGAATATCAAATCCATGACAACTATAAACGTCCGGGAAATCATCTTTTGGGAAAACCCTTACAAATCAGACCCTATCAAGATTTTGATAATCCGCTGAAAAACCAAATTTTTGTCAATCCGTTTTTTGAATATAACTACTATGACGGTGTCATTATCGGTTCGCAAATCATGAATGAAAGTTTTTTGCACAATGAACTGTTTTATTCCATAACTCCCTCCTACGCTACGAAAAACAACAGCTTGACCGGAAGTATTTCGTTTAGCAAATCTCATTATTTCACCGACTATAAACCTTATGCTATCAAATATGGAATCGGACTAAAATATTATCACTACGACCACGATTTGGCATACAGGCGTATCAACCCTTACATAAGCCTTAAATTCCGCAATAAGTATATCCGTAAAAGACAAGGAAGCAATTTGAATTTTCAAGTAATGTATATCGATAAAGACCCGCGTATCATTTCGCAAGAATCGGATAACTATACCATTTTCGACACCTCCTACAAAGGTTTTGACGTGAATGTTATCAAGGATTTCTTTTATAAAACCGACTTGCAACTTTCTTCTAAATTCGGGAAACTTTCGGGCATGCTTCGCTATCGCTACTTGACCAACAAAAACCGGCAATGGGATTTTCGCTTGTATGCCGGTACTTTTTTGTATAATCATACCAATACCGATTATTTTTCTTTTGCACTGGACCGTCCTACCGATTATATGTTTCGGTACAATTACTACGGACGTTCGGAAACTTCGGGGATTTTTCACCAGCAATTTATCTGGGCGGAAGGCGGATTCAAAACATTTTTTGACGACCAGTTTGCCAATGAATTTATTGTCAGTAACAACGTAAATATTGGTGTATGGAAATGGTTTAATCTGTACGCCGACTGGGCGTGGAAAAAGAACAAAGGTGAAAACACGAAATTTTACTACGATTCGGGCGTACGTATCAATCTGGTACAAGACTATTTTGAAGTCTTTTTTCCGGTGTATTCCAAACTGGGTTGGGAAATCAATCAAGCCAACTACCCGGAACGGATTCGCTTGGTGTTTGTAATGAATATCAACGGCTTGTTTAAGATGATCCGGCGGGGATGGTATTGATGATTGTTTATTGTGGAATCGATAGCTATAACACAAAGTTTCACGAAGATACCACTAAGATGCGCAAAGGAAAATATATACAATGCATAACCCCACCCTACTTTGTGTATTTTATGGAAAAATCCTTTATAGTTAAATCATCACAACTCCCCCCGCAATTTTTTCACCAACCATTCGGTTGCCAAAAGCAATACCAACAGCGCCAAGAGCCAACGGTAATCGATTAAGTCTGTTTTTTGGGTTTTGTATTCCACAATAGCAGGGAATTTTTGTCCGTTTGATAGAAATTTGATTAAATCATCGCTTTGGGTAGGATAGTAAATTTTTCCTCCGGTACGTTCTGCCAATGTTTGCAATTTCGATACATCCGCCGACAAGTTTTTTTCCTCGATGCTAAACGGTAACACCTTAAAGACGCCGGATTTTTTCAAGGATTTTTCGGCATTCATCACCGTAAAACGATAGGAACCCACAGGTAAATCACTGAGATTTACCGCATAAAAATCACCTTGCAAACTCATCGGAATTTGGCGGTTTTCAGTATCCGATTTCAAATATAAAACGGGATTTGCTTTGTCGTCTGGTTCTAAATTTTTATTCAAAAAACGGGCAGTGATTTCAATATTGTCACCTTGGTAATATTGTTTGTCATATTGTACTTGTAAGCGACTGACATCTTTGTCTAAACTCAGATATTGAAAAATCTGCTGTATCAGTTTATCAAATTCCTTGGTTTGATCTTGCAATCCGGCTTGCATACGCCATTGCCACAGGTTTTCGCCGAAAATTACCCCTTGTTTTTTCTGCTCGTTAAAAGCCATGAGCGGTTCCTTGGTTGTTACGGATTTTATCCGGCTGTAATAAGCCGGTTGTGCCGGCATTTCGAATTCGATGTTTCCGTAGTAATCTTGCAAGGGCGGAAAATCTTTTACCTGTAATTCAGGCAACTTAAACAGTGAAAAAGCGGGATTGGGCACCGGAAAATAATTTTCATACGCTCCGGATGATTTTTTGCTGAAAAACAGTTTTTGCCGGTTCAAAAAATTCCAATCCGTATGCTTGCCGGTGATGATTAACCAAGATTTTCCTTTTTGTTGGATTTGTTTGAAAAGCTGTTGAAAATCACCGGTAGGCTGATACAAGACAAAAGTGTTTATCTTATCAAAATCCGTGATATTGTCCGCAGGTTTATACAAACTTACTTGGATATACGGATTTTGTCGCAAACTTCGTTTGATAACCCCCATATCCGGGTGAACAATAGCTGAAACCAAAGCAATCTTTCGGGCATTATCAATCACTTCCACGGCAAAATACTTGCGGTTGTTCAGTTTGTTGCGCTCATTGGCCAGGGGCGACAAACTCGCTGTGTAGTGATGTATGCCTTTGCTGTTTGCCGGCAACAAAACGGAAATATGCGTCGAAGGCTTTTCGGGCGATAATTCTATTTTTTGGCTATATAAAGTCTTTCCTTTCTCGCTGATAGTCATGCGAGTAGTTGCTTTGTTTTGCAATTGGGCATCGATGAAAATTTCTACGGGAAACCGGTTTCCTTTGTAGGCATACGGATTTGCATTGAGCATATCAATACGTATATCTTTACGTTGAATGGTATCACCTAATACTAGCGGAAATACGCTTAAATGATCATCTTTTTTCAAAGTATAGATATAATCTTTTCCGGTAGTAGCTTGTCCGTCGGTGAGCAAAATAACCGGCGCTTGATGTTCATTGGTGTGCAAAAATTTTAATTCCGATAATGTTTGCGCTATATCGGTTTTGTTACCGGAAAAATTTAAAGAGTCAAATCTTTGCAAAGATTGATCAAAACGAAATAAATGTAAATTATAATGCTTAGATAAATCAGATTGTTGCACAGCTTTTAAAATCCTGTTAAGCAGCTTATCCATATTTTGTTTTTTCAAGGAAAAACTGTTATCTGCCAAGACATATAAATCGGGACGATTGGTTATTTTTTGCTTTTTTTCAATCTGCGGATTGAATAACAACAAAAACAAAGTTAAATAAGTAAAAAAACGCAGTATAAAAAGCCAAAGTGCTTTTCGTCTGTATTGAAAAGCACTTAAGCCAAGAGCCAATAAAATGGCAATGATATAATACATTTTTTATGTGTTTTAGTGTTTTTTAAACCGTCATACAGTCTAATGCTATGCGAAGTTACAAACTTCGCTGAAGCTTTGGGTATTAATCATACTGCTCACCGAAGTTTTGCAACTTCGGTGATTCATATTTAAATTACTTTAGTGAAGTTACAAACTTCGCTAAGCCTAACAGATTGTTTTACCGGTTAAATTTATGTATTAAACTGTCATACCACCATCAACAGTAATGACCTGTCCGGTGATATAACTCGATAAATCAGAAGCCAAAAAGATACAAGCATTGGCTACATCTTCGGGTTTTCCGGTTCTTTTTAGCGGAATTTTGGCTTTCCAATCATTGATTACATCTTCGGGAAGTTTGGCAGTCATTTCCGTTTCGATAAATCCGGGTGCAATGGCATTGCAACGAATATTTCTACTACCCAATTCCTTGGCAACAGACTTGGTAAAACCGATGATACCTGCTTTAGAAGCAGCATAGTTGGATTGACCGGCATTACCACCGATACCCACTACCGAACTCATATTGATAATCGAACCTTTACGGGCTTTCATCATGGGACGAAGCACAGCTTTGGTCAAATTAAATACCGATTTCAAGTTTATATTTATCACCAAATCCCAATCAGCTTCGGTCATCCGCATCAACAAATTATCGCGAGTTATACCGGCATTATTGATTAATACATCCACCGTACCAAAGTCTTTTAAAATCTCAGCTACGGTTTCTTGGGAAGCTTCAAAATCAGATGCATCCGACACATAACCTTTTGCTTTGACTCCCAAGGCTTTTAACTCATTTTCCGTATTGATAAAATTATCATCTCTTTTGATATCGGTAAAGGCAACATTAGCGCCATACTTAGCAAATGATAAAGCAATTACCTTTCCGATTCCACGGGCTGCCCCCGTAACAATAACATTTTGATTTCTTAATCTATCCATATTTATAAAATTTTTTCAAAGATAATTATTTTTTTTTTTTATTTTTTTAATTTTTTTTATATTATTTTAAAAAAAAAATA
>Ga0256843_1000819_pt1 | contig 25564 bp, 28 predicted proteins | sample AlvinellametaG_FD_191572 | JGI IMG/M metagenome (GOLD analysis project Ga0256843, IMG submission 191572) | Pompeii worm associated microbial communities from hydrothermal vent at the East Pacific Rise, Pacific Ocean - Alvinella | ecosystem: Host-associated > Annelida > Integument > Unclassified ... | reverse complement strand
TTTAAATAAGTGGTGGCCAGACCCGGAATCGAACCGGGGACACAAGGATTTTCAGTCCTTTGCTCTACCGACTGAGCTATCTGGCCACTTTGTGGACTGAAATTATATCTACATAAACTTAAAATAAGCTTAATTTATGTATGTAACCTCTCACTTTGGGTGGAATTCTTTTTTTTCTCATTTTTTCTTTAAATTTTTTATCCATTATTACAGTTTCATAAGGTGATATATATATCTGAGTATTGTTTGAATCTATGGCTATTTTAGCTCCTATAACAGTACTAAAGTTTCTATTTATTATTTCATCTCTTTGGGGTTTACTTAAAACATATCCAAGTTTTTTTAAAATTAAATCTACTTTTTTAATGTCAATTTTAGGATTTGTTTTTTCAAAATAAAATAATTTTTCTTCTTGAATCCAATCTTCTTGTAATAATAGATTTTTATCTTCTTCTAAATATTTAAAACTTCTTTTTACACCATCTTTAAATTGATGTATAAATTTATCACTAAATTCTTTTCTAAAGTAATTTCTTTTATATTTTGTATCAAAATTAGATTCATCTATAAAATATTTAATGTTATTATTATTTAAATATTCTAAAATTTCTTCTTTACTCATTTCAATTAAAGGTCTGTGAATGATAAATTTATCTTTTTTTTCTATTTTTGGCATAGATATAATCTCTTTTAATCCAGCACCTTTTGATAATTGCATTAAAAACCATTCTAATCTATCATTTAATTGATGGGCTAGATATAGATTTTTATAGCCATATTTTTCACTTAATTTTTCGAAAAATTTATATCTACAATTTCTAGCTTTTGCTTCAAAATTTTTATTATCTAAATAACAATCTTTTATATAAAGTTTTTTGTTATATTTTTTTGCTAATTTTTTAGCATATTCAACTTCTTCATTGCTTTGTTTTCTTGTATGGTAATTTACTATAGCTAAATCAAAAGGTATTTTTTTGTTTAATAGTATAAAGAATAAAGCTGTGCTATCAACTCCTGCTGAAAATGCTAATAAATTCAAATTTTTCCTTTTTTTAGGATAATTATAACATTAAATTGATTGAAATCATTGACAATAAAGGTCTATAATTATATTATATATAGACAAATGTCTTTTTTATGTCATTTTTTTAGAATATAATAAAAATAAAAAGGAAGGTTGTAATATGAATATAAAACAAAAAAGTAATTTATCCTTAAGCATTATGTTTGCTAGTTTAGTAGGGATAGTGGGTATTAATTATTTTTCAGATTATAAATTAAGTTTATCTCAAAATAAAATAGATAAAATTATTAAAGAGATAAATTTTATTGATAAAATGGATGCTGAACATTATAAATTTATAGCAGATTTGGAAGAAGATTTTTTACAAAATAAAACATCAGATTTAAATGAAGAGCTTCATAAGTGTGAGTTAAGTGGATTTTTTAAAAAATTTAATATTGATGAGAATTCTTTACCACCTAAATTACATAAAGAATTTCAAGAAGCAGAAGAAGCGCATAAAAAATTACATGAATTAGTAAATGAATATAATACTCAATATATTTTAATACCAAAAAATTTAAATAAAGATACTTATGAGGCTGTTATTGATAAATATGATTGGATGTTAGATGTGGTAGCACTTACTTTTGGTAATGATGTAAAAATAACAGATGAATGTAAAGTACATCAACATTTAAAAAAATATGATATAGATTTTTTTAATAAATTAGGATTGAGTGAATTTGTGAAGTTTCTAGAAGATATTGATCAACATGATAAACATTTACATCAATTAGTAAAAAAACTATATGATTTAGATAAAAATGAAAAAATAGAGTTTTATCAATCAAAAATAGAACCTAAATTTCAAACATTAAAAACTCATTTAACTAATTATTTAGCAAAACTAGATAAGATAGAAGAATCAAATCAAGTAATAGAAAAAAATATTACTTATAATTCTTTTAAAGATTTAAAAGTTATTATTAATTTTTTAAAGGATTATAAAAAATATTTAGAAAATAACAAAGAAGAACTAATAAAATCTAATAAAAGTTTAGAACATACTTTATATTTTGTAGAAATAGTGATTATTTTATTGGCATTTGCATCTTTTATATATCTATTTATTACATTTAAATCAATTTTATCTCAATTATTTAGATTACAAGATGATATTTCTTCTGTAGAGATGGATTTAACAAAAAGAGCAAAAATTTCAGAAGAAAATGAAATAGGTGAAATTGTAAATCATTTAAATAAATTATTAACTAATATGCATTCTACTATTTCTAAAGCTATACAAATTAGTAACGAAAATGCAAATACATCTAATAAAATAGCAGTAAATGGAGAAGAGGTTGGTGAAAAAGTACAACAAGAATCTAAATTTATAGCAAATATTAGTGATACTATTAATAAAATTAGTGAAGATATGAATGTATCAAAAGAAGAAGCTTTAAATACAAAAAATGATATTTTAGATACAAAAGAAGAGATACAAGAAGCAACAAGTGAACTTGATATTTTAACTGATAAGATCAATGAGGTGTCTCAAAGAGAAAGTGAAGTAGTTACTAAAATAGAAACTTTATCTCAAAATACACAAGATATTAAAAATGTATTATCTATAATCAAAGATATTGCAGAACAAACAAATTTACTTGCATTAAATGCAGCTATTGAAGCAGCTAGAGCTGGTGAACATGGTAGAGGATTTGCTGTAGTTGCTGATGAGGTAAGACAGCTAGCTGAAAAAACACAAAAAAGTTTAAGTGAAATAGATGCTACTATCAATATAATTGTACAAGGTGTAGAAGATGCAAGTGATAGTATGAATCAAAACTCTCAAAATGTTTTAGAATTAGTTGATGAAGCTATAGCAACTAAAGATAAAATTAATAATAGTATGACTAAAATAGAAATATCTACTAAACAGGTAGAAGAGTTTGTAAATACTTTTGAAAAAATGGCAAATGAAACTGAAATAATTTCAAAAGATGTAAATGAAGTTAGTGAGATTTCAGAGGAAAATCAAAATAGTATTAAAGATATTTTAGAAGCTATTAATAAATTAAGTTTAATGGTATCAGAGTTAGATGGAGTTTTAAAATTATATAAAGTATAAAAGGAAAGACTTATTTTTGTCTTCCTTTTATTATAAATCTTAAAGCATTTAGTTTAATAAAACCTTCTGCATCTTTTTGATTATATACTTCATCTTCTTCAAATGTACAATAGTTAGCATCAAATAATGAATTAGGACTTCTTCTTCCAACTACTTCAACATTACCTTTGTAAAGTTTAAGTCTTACAGTACCATTTACATTTTTTTGAGTATTATCTATTAGTGCTTGAAGAGCTTCTCTTTCTGGTGAAAACCAAAATCCATTATAAATTAATTCGGCATATTTAGGCATAATACTATCTTTTAGATGAGCTTCTTCTCTATCTAAAGTAATAGATTCAATTGCTCTATGTGCTTTTAGAAGGATTGTTCCACCTGGAGTTTCATAACATCCTCTAGATTTCATACCTACAAATCTATTTTCAACGATATCAATTCTTCCAATTCCATGTTTATTTCCATATTCATTTAAAGTTCTAAGAATTGTAGCTGGACTCATAGCACTATCATTGATTGATACAGGATCACCATTTTCAAATCCAATTTCAATATATTCTGGTTCATTTGGAGCTTTTTCTGGGCTTACTGTCCATCTCCACATACTTTCTTCAGGCTCAGCCCAAGGATCTTCTAAAATTCCACCTTCATAAGAGATATGAAGTAAGTTTGCATCCATTGAATAAGGTGATTTTTTACCATGTTTTTCGATTGGAATACCATGTTTTTCAGCATATCTAAGTAGTTTTTCTCTACTATTTAAATCCCATTCTCTCCATGGAGCAATTACAGTAATATTTGGGTTTAATGATAAATAACCAATTTCAAATCTTACTTGGTCATTTCCTTTTCCTGTCGCACCATGAGCAACTGCATCAGCTCCTACTTTTTCAGCAATTTCTATTTGTTTTTTTGCAATTAAAGGTCTAGCAATACTAGTTCCTAGTAAATATTCACCTTCATAAATTGTATTTGCTCTAAACATAGGAAATACATAATCTTTTACGAATTCTTCTTGGATATCTAAAATAAAAATATTTTCAGGTTTGATTCCCATTTTTAATGCTTTTTCTCTAGCAGGTTCAACCTCTTCACCTTGCCCTATATCAGCTGTAAAAGTTACAACTTCTGCATTATATTCATCCTGAAGCCATTTTAAGATAATGCTTGTATCAAGCCCACCACTGTAAGCTAATACTACTTTTTTAACTTCTTTTTTAGCCACTTTATCTCCTTAAGTTTTTTGTAATTATAACTAAAAATATAAAAGATTTTTTATGAAGTTATATTGAAGATAAAAAAGGGTGAATATTTTTGATATAATTTAAGAAAAAAAGGAAGTTTTTTGAGAATTGATAAATTTTTAAATACTGTAAATATTACAAAAAGAAGAAGTTTAGCTGAAGATATGTGTAAAAGTGGTGTAGTTAAAATTAATGATAAAGTAGCAAAACCAGCTAAAGAAGTAAAGGTTGGTGATGTTATTGAAATTCAATATTTAGAAAAAGTTAAAAAATTTGAAGTTTTAAAAATACCTACTACAAAAACTGTGCCTAAAAGTGCAAAAGATGAGTATGTAAAGGAGATAAAATGACATATCAAGAAGCATTAGAAAAATTTAAATTATTATTTGAAAATAAAATGAGTGAAGAAGAAGCTAAAAACTTTTTAATAGAGATGTATGAAAAAGGGGAAAGTGCTACTGAAATAGCAGCAGCAGCAAAAGTTATGAGAGAACATTCTGTAAAACTACCAGTACCAGAAGAGTTAAAAGAAAAACTTATAGACAATTGTGGTACTGGAGGAGATAAAAGTAATACTTTTAATATTTCTACAACAGTTTCTATTGTTCTTGCTAGTGGTGGATGCTATGTAGCGAAACATGGAAATAGAAGTATTACAAGTAAATCAGGAAGTGCTGATATGTTAGAAGCTCTTGGAATTAATTTAAATTTAAAACCAGCTGAACAAGTAAAAATGCTTGAAGATACTGGATTTTGTTTTATTTTTGCACAAAATCATCATCCAGCTATGAAATATATTATGCCTATTAGAAAAAGTTTAACTCATAGAACAATTTTTAATATATTAGGGCCACTTACAAATCCTGCTGGTGTTCAAAAACAGTTAATTGGAGTATTTTCACCAGATTATGTAGAAAAAATAGTAGATGCCTTAGTAATGCTTGATTCTAAAAGAAGTATGGTGGTAAGTAGTTTAGATGGTATGGATGAAATTAGTATAGAAGCTAATACAAGAGCAGCTTATTATGATGGTGAAAGAATTAAAGAGATGATAATTAATCCAAATGATTATAATCTAGCAGGTAAAAAATCAAATTTAATTGGTGGTGATGCTAAAGAAAATGCGAAAATAACTTTAAGTATTTTAGATGGTGAAAAAAGTGATAGAAGAAATATTGTTGTACTTAATGCAGCAGCAGGATTTATGGTAGATGGAAAAGTTGATGATTTAAGAAGTGGTATCGAGATGGCTGAATATCTACTTGATAGTGGTAAAGCTAAAGAAAAATTAGAAGAAATTATTAAAGTAAGTGAGTTGTTTTGAAATATAAGATAGATTGTAAATCACTTTTATTACAAAAAGCATTAGAAGAATTTTTAAAAGAGTATATTTCTGAAGATGGTATAGTGATAAGTGATGAAAATGGTGATATAATTATAGGAAAAGATATAAAAAAACCTTTTTCTAAATCTCAACTTTTAATACAACTTGAATCTTTAAATCAAAAACATAAAATAAAAGAAACTATAAAAGAACATATTGATCTAAAAGAGGAGAAAGAAGAATTGGAAATAGAGATGGATATATTCGATGATCTATTAAATAAAGATAGTAATAATGAAAATATAGAACATCACTCTTTTGAAAAAAAATTAGATATTTTAATCGATGAATTTAGTAATAAATTAAAACAATTAATAAAGGAAGAATATGGTAAAAAGTAATATTCAAATTATAGCAGGTAAACATAGAGGTAAAAAGTTATATATGGCTGATAAAGAAACTACAAGAAGTAGTAAAAATATATTAAAAGAATCAGTATTTAATTCACTTCAATTTGATGTGGATGATTCTATATGGGTAGAAGTATTTTCAGGTACAGGAAGTATTGGATTAGAAGCACTTTCTCGTGGTGCAAAATATGCATATTTTTTAGAGAAAGATCCTTATGCTTTTAAAGTATTAAATAAAAATATTACTGATTGTAAAGAAGAAGAAAATTCTGAAACTATTTTAGGTGATAGTTTTGAAACTATTTGGGATGTAGTTGAGAAACTTCAAAAAAATAAACAAAAAGCATTTTTTTACTTTGATCCTCCATTTGCGATTAGAGAAGGAAATGAAGAAATCTATGATAAAGTGATAGATACTATTGCAAGACTTCCTAAAATTAATGTAGAGAAGATTATTATAGAACATCAAACAGGTGTTGATTTTCCAGAAAATATAGCTAAATATAATAAAGTTAAATCTAGAAAATTTGGAAAGAGTACAGTTACTTATTATGAATAAGATAGAAGTAAAAAATATAGATGATTTAAAAAATGTTATAGATTGTGTAAAAAATAGTGATAAATTTATAATTATTCTTAGTGGAACTTTAGGTAGTGGTAAAACTACCTTTGTAAAAGAGTTTGTCGAGAATATGGATATAAAAGATGAGGTAAATTCACCAACATTTGCTATTCAGAATATTTATGGAAATATTTATCATTATGATTTATATAATAAAACTATTGAGGATTTTATAAGACTTGGTATGCTTGAAGAGTTTGAGAAAGATGGATATCATTTTATAGAATGGGGTGAGGAACTTGAAAAATACCTCAAGCAGTTTGGATTTGAGTATTTAAAAATTCAAATTGAATTACAAGGTGATAAAAGGATTTTTAATTGCATAAACTAAAAGCTGAAAATTTAGAGAAAATAATCAAAAAAACGAAAATTATAAAAGGGGTTTCTTTAGAACTTAATTCTGGAGAAGTTGTAGGGCTTTTTGGTCCTAATGGAGCAGGGAAAACAACTACTTTTTATCTTATTTGTGGATTAGTTACTCCAGATGGTGGAAATGTTTATTTAGATGAAGAAGATATAACAACCTTTGCTCTACATAAAAAAGCTCAGCAAGGAATAGGGTATTTACCACAAGAAGCATCTATTTTTAGAGATTTAAGTGTAGAAGACAATCTATATTTAGCAAGTGAACTTTGTTATGGTAAAAATGACAAAGAGGGTAATAGAATTGTAGAAGATTTACTTGAAAAATTTAATATAGAAGCTATTAGAAAAAGAAAAGGGATAAACTTAAGTGGAGGGGAAAGAAGAAGAGTTGAAATAGCTAGAGCACTTGTTCCAAAACCTAAGTTTTTATTTTTAGATGAGCCTTTTGCAGGAGTGGATCCTGTAAATGTAAATGATATAAAAGAACTTGTAAGAGTACTTAAAAATGAAAATATTGGAGTTTTAATTACAGATCATAATGTAAAGGAAACTTTAGATATTTGTGATAGGGCATATGTGTTAAAAGATGGAAATATGTTGGCTCATGGTACACCAAATGAAATTGTAGCTAACAAAGATGTAAGGAAATATTATTTAGGGGAGGAGTTTGTATATTGAAATTAAAAATCTCTAATAAAAATAAACTATCAAATAAATTATTAGGATTTTTACCTATTTTAAAATCTTCGTTTGAGGAGATTGATGAAATAGTAAAAGGGATAGAGAAGGAAAATCCTTTTATTAATGTAAGATATAAAAAGTTTATTACATTTAGTAATTATGTTCAGAATTCTTCTACTGAAATGATAGAAAACAGACTTTTAAATAATACATCTTTATATGAAGATTTAAAAAATCAAATAGAAAGTTCTCATTTTTTCCCTACTGAAAAGTCAAAGAAAATAGCATTTAAAATTTTAGAAGATATTACAAATGAAGGTTTTTTTGAAGGGAATGAAGAATTAATAGCACAAGAATTAGATGTAGATATTAAAGATGTAGAAAAAATAAGACTTAGATTCTCTACATTAGAACCACCTGGAGTAGGTGCTAAAGATATGAAAGAAAGCTTTTTATTTCAATTAGAAAATTTTGATATTGATGATAAATTATACAGATTTGTATATGAAATTATTGAGCATTTTGAATATATTGAAAATTATCAAAATGAGGAGTTGTTTAGTGAAGCTTTAAATATTATTAAGCAATTAAATGTAATACCAGCAATGAAATATATGGATAGTGAATATATCATTCCTGATATTATAGTTTTAAATAAAGATGGTAACTTAGAGATAAAATTAAATGATGATTATTATCCAGCAATAGAGATAAAAGAGAGTGAAAAATTAGATAAATTTGCAAAAGAAAAGTTAAAAGAAGCAAAGTCTTTAATAGAAGCATTAGAACTTAGAAAAAGTACTCTTTATAAAATAGCTATGATGATTGTGGAGTTACAGTATGATTTTTTTATGGGAGGGGTTATTAAACCTATGAAATTACAAGATGTAGCTGAAGAGTTGGGTTATGCTCAATCTACTATATCTAGGGCGATTAGTAATAAATATATTTTATGTGATAAAGGGTTGGTTCCTATAAAATATTTTTTTTCTAAAGCATTAGATGAAAATACTTCAAATCGTGAAATTAAAAATTTTATTTTAGAGTTAGTTAAAGAAGAGAATAAAGAAAAACCTTTAAATGACGAAAAGATAACTGAATTAGTAAAGGAGAAATTTAATATAAAAATAGTTAGAAGAACTATTTCAAAATATCGTGAAGAGATTGGTGTCGCTACTTCACGACAAAGAAAAAGGGATTATAAATTACAAGGGGAAATAAAATGAAGAGTGGGAAGAGTAAGATTTTAATCGTAGATGATGTTGAGGTTAATTTAGAATTTATTAAAGTGTTATTGCAATCAGAGTATGAAATAGTTACTACTACCAATCCTGAGCTTGCTATACAAATAGCTAAAGCAGAAAAACCAGATTTAATTTTATTGGATGTTATAATGCCACAAATAACAGGTTTTGAAGCTTGTAGAATATTAAAGCAAGATAATGAAACAAAAGATATTCCTATAATATTTTTAACATCTCAAACAGATGAATCATCTATTGCTACGGGATATGGATGTGGGGCTATTGATTATATAACAAAACCATATAAACCAGTTGAATTAAAAGAAAAAATTAAAATACATCTAAAGATACAAAATTTAATTTATAATTTAGAATATGTAGCTACACATGATACTATGACAGATATTTATAATAGAGGTCATTTTTTTAAATTAGCAAAAAAGAAGTTTTTAGAAAATAAAGATAATTTGTATGTTGTTATGATAGATATAGATGATTTTAAACATATTAACGATACATATGGGCATGATATTGGAGATAAAGTTATTAAAGAGTTTGCATCTATTGTAAAGTCAATGATAAAAAAAGATACTATTTTTGGAAGAATTGGTGGGGAAGAATTTGCTTTAATGTGTGAATATGATGATGAGAAAGAATTACAAAAACATATAGAAGAGATTAGAAAAACTATAGAAAATAGATTTGTTTTTTCTAGTTGTGAAGAAAAAAAGATTAGTTTTACTGTAAGTATAGGAATAGCAAAAGTTAGTAATAAACATATAAAAATAGATGATGTATTAAAAGATGCAGATAAAAATCTATATCATGCAAAAGATACAGGTAAAAATAGAGTAGTATATAGAGAGAGGTAGAGAATTACTCTACTTCTACTTCTACTGGATCACTTTCCCATAATCCATGTTTAGTACAATAAGCCATTGCAGTTAATTTCATTTTTTTAGTAGGGATTACATAGAAATCTACTTCTACTTGACTTTTTTCATTTGCTAAAGTTCCTGGTGTAAATGTAGCTTGTCCTAATAAAGTTTCACCATTCCATAATTGAACATATGCAATATAGTGATCAAAATCATCTGGATGAGTATATTCATTTCCAACTTTTACTTTTACTGCAAATTTTTCCCCAGCTTTTGCTTTTGCTTCACAGTGAACAAATGGAGAATGTCTATCGATATAATCTTTTTTTGCTTCTCTTTCTACTTCATCAATATTTTGATATTTGTTAATTTTTGGCATTTCAGCTCCTTTAAATTTTTTAATTTTTGTAATGTCATTATAACACTCAAAACTTAAAATAAGATTAAATTACTCTTTTTTATAAAAAGATGACAATTTTGGTATAATAACTTTTATTTATATATTAAAAAAAGGTGTTTTTTGAAAAAGATAGAAATTTTTACAGATGGAAGTTGTCTTGGAAATCCTGGAAGTGGTGGATGGTGTGCTATCTTAAGATATAATGGACATGAAAAAATATTAAGAGGTGGTGAAAAAGAAACTACAAATAATAGAATGGAATTAATAGCTGTTATAAAAGCATTAGAAGCATTAAAAGAGCCTTGTGAGATAGAACTTTATAGTGATAGTACATATGTATTAAAGGGATTGAATGAATGGTTAGATGGTTGGATTAAAAAAGATTTTAAAAAAGTTAAAAATGTTGATCTATGGAAAAAGTATATAGAAGTATCAAAACCACACAAAATTCATATAAATTGGGTAAAAGGGCATTCAGGTCATAAAGAAAATGAAATTTGTGATAAAATAGCAAAAGAGGAAGCTGAAAAACTAAAAGGAGTGTAGATGTTAATTTCAAAAGAGGATATTGTAAAAAAATTAAAAGAGATACCACCATTACCAAAAGCAGTAAAAGAGACTATAGAAGCTTTAAAAGCAGGGGATTTACAAAAAGCTGCTGATGCTGCTGATAGTGATATAGTATTAAAAAGAAAAATTTCATCTATTGTAAATAGTGCTTATTTTGGATTTACAAAAAAATTAACAGATACTCGTCAAATGTTTTCAGCTATGGGGCTTGAGATGGCAAATAGTGTAGTTTTAAGTTATATGGTTGATTTATTAGCACCAAAAGAGTGGAAACTTTTTAGTAAATTGGATTTTGAAGATTTTCAAAGTGCTTTTTTAAATCATGCAAAAGAGGCTATTATTTTAGAAACAGATGAAGCTACATATAAAAAATATGCCGATAGTATAGCTATAATCCCTTCTGTAATATGTTTAGTAGATGAACTATTAGGTCAAAAAAAAGAAAAAGTAGAGTTATTAATGCAAAGTAGTGAGCTTGATTATGGTAAAATTCTAAAAAGATTCACTGGTATGAGTCTTTTTGAATTAGCTGCATTTGTAGCTAAAAAATGGGAATTAGATAATGATAATGTAAATATTATTAAGCTAATAGAGTGTGAATCTTGTAATATTAATGATGAAATTATTAAAAAAGTAGTAGCAAGTATTCATTTAGAATTTTTCTATTTAGTATCAAAACCACAATTTTTTGAACTTAATAGTTTTATAGAATTTAATCCAGAAGTTATACAAATAGCTAAGAAAAATTATGAAAGGAAGATAAATGAGGAATGAGAATATAAATGAATTTTATGAGTGTTTGGGTTATGAGTTTCATAATGAAAACCTAATAACCGAGGCACTTACACATAAAAGTTATACAAGAGATTATAATAATGAAAGATTAGAGTTTTTAGGTGATGCTGTTTTGGATTTAGTTGTAGGGGAGTTTTTATTTAATGAATTTAAAACTTCAGAAGAAGGAACTCTTTCAAAACTTAGAGCAGCGTTAGTAAATGAGTCATCATTTGCAAAGTTAGCAAATGAGATAAAGCTTGGAGAATTTATATATATTTCTCCTGCTGAAGAACATAATAATGGAAGAAATAAACCTTCTATATTATCAAATGCATTTGAGGCTGTAATGGGTGCTATGTACTTAGAAGCTGGACTTGAAAAAGTAAGGGAAATAACTTTAAATCTTATTATGAAGGTTTACAAAGAGATAGACCCAGATAAATTATTAAAAGATTATAAAACTACTCTTCAAGAGATTACTCAAGCACATTTTGGCTGTACGCCGGATTATATTTTATTATCTTCTAGTGGTCCTGATCATAAAAAAGAGTTTGAAATAGGTGTATCTATAAATGGTAAACTATATTCAAAAGCTAAAGGACATTCTAAAAAAGTAGCACAGCAAAATGCAGCAAAAGGTGCTATTAATAGTCTTAAAAAGGAATTAACGATATGAATGAATTTGGGAAAATTTTTAAATTTACCACTTTTGGTGAGAGTCATGGAAAAGCTATAGGAGTAGTTATTGATGGTGTTCCTGCAGGACTTAAAATAGATGAAGAATTTATTCAATCAGAAATGGATAGAAGAAAACCAGGTAAAAATAAATTTGCTACTGCTAGAAAAGAGGATGATAGAGTAGAGATTTTAAGTGGTGTATTTGAGGGAGTTAGTACAGGTACACCTATCTCTATGGTTATATTTAATACAAATCAAAAAAGTAGAGATTATAATAATATAAAAGATATTTTTAGACCAGGACATGCAGATTTTACATATCAAAGTAAATATGGAATAAGAGATTATAGAGGTGGAGGAAGAAGTAGTGCTAGAGAAACAGCAGCTAGAGTAGCTGTGGGTGCTATAGCAAAATTACTTTTAAAAGAGATTGGAATTGAGATAGAAAGTGGTGTAATAGAAATAGGTGGTTTAAGAGGGGAATCAGAAGATTTTGAATATGCAAAAACAAGTGAAATTTTTGCTTTAGATTCTACTAAAGAAGATATTTGGAAAGAAGCTATCATAGCAGCAAAAAAAGAGCATGATTCTTTAGGTGGGGTAGTAAAAGTAAGAATAAAAAATTTACCAATAGGTTTGGGTGAACCAATTTATTATAAACTAGATAATATTTTAGCAAGTGCTATGCTGAGTATTAATGCTACAAAAGGGATTATGATAGGTAAATCAAATGCACATACTTTAAAGGGTAGTCAAAATAATGATGAAATCACTAAAGAAGGGTTTTTAAGTAATAATAGTGGTGGAGTATTAGGTGGAATTAGTAATGGAGAAAATTTAGAATTTGAAGTTTATTTTAAGCCAACACCATCTATATTTAAAGAACAAAAAACTATAGATAAATTTGGAAATGAAGTAGACTTTAAACTAGAGGGTAGGCATGATCCTATTGTAGCAGTAAGAGGTAGTGTAGTAGCAGAAGCAATGAGTGCAGTTGTTATAGTAGATATGTTACTTTTAAATATGACAAGAACTGTGTCAAATATTAAAAAAATTTATTAAATTATAAAAAAAAGTTTAAAAATAACAAATAAATTACAATGTATGTGTTATAATAATCGTATTAAAGATATGATATGATTATTCAAAGAAAGGAAGAGAGATTATGGAAAAGCTACATATAGAACCCACAAAATATACACCGGAAATAACTTTAGACCCAGATAAAGGGCTTATTCAAATAAAAGGGAAGTCGTATCCTGAAAATACATTTGAGTTTTATGAACCAGTTATTAAATGGATAAAAGAGTATTTTAAAAATCCAAAAGAAGAAACTATTGTTGAAATGGAAATTATTTACTTTAATTCTAGTAGTTCTAAATTATTTTTTGATTTATTTGATATTTTAGATGAAATGAAAGATAAACATAAAATTATTGTAAAATGGTTATATGATGAAGAAAACGAAAATGCAGAAGAAGCTGGAGTTGATTTTATTGAAGATTTTGAAGATTTAGACATTAGATTGATTATGAAAGTGAAATAACAATGATTGGTAATACAAATTTAATCAAAGATATAGAGGAGTTTGAACATGACTTTTCTAATCTAATGCAAAAACTTATTAGAAACATCAAAAGACAAGAAAAGATTATGGCGAGAGCCGATAAAATACAAAAACAAGAATATGATGAATTACAAAATAAATTAAGACAAGTAGAAGAGTTAGAAGAAGCTCAAAAAGAACTATTAGAATCTTTTATTAAAATATTAGCATATGCTATTGATGCAAAAAGTGCTTATACTGGTGGACATTGTGAGAGGGTTCCAGAAATAGCTATTCCTTTAGCTCAAAAAGCTAGTGACGATCCAAAGATTGATTTTAAAATACGTAATGAAGAGGAAAAAAGAGAAATAGAAATTGCTGCATGGTTACATGATTGTGGTAAGATAGTAACACCAGAATATGTAGTGGATAAAGCTACAAAATTAGAAACTATTTATAATAGAATACATGAAGTTAGAACTAGATTTGAAGTTATTCATAGAGATTTAACTATAGAAGCTTTAGAAAGAAAATTAGCTGGAGAAGATCCTGAAAAGGTAGATGAATGGCTAAAAAAAGAGCATCAAAAATTACAAGAAGAATATGAATTTGTAGCAAATGCAAATGTTGGTACAGAATTTATGACTAAAGAAGATCAAGATAGAATAAAAGAGATAGCAAAAAGAGAATGGATTAGAAACTTTGATAAAACATTAGGTTTATCAAGAGCAGAACTAAAAAGAATTAAAAAAGATGATAATTTACCAGCTAAAGAGTATTTATTAGCAGATAAAGAGGAGCATATTGTTCCAAGAGTTAGAATTAAAAAAGAGATTGAAGAGTTTAAAAAATATGGATTTAAAATAGATATACCAGAAAACTTATATAATTATGGAGAAATTTATAATCTTATTATTCCAAAAGGTACATTAACTCCAGAAGAGTATTATAAAATTCAAGAACATGTTATTATGACTATTAAAATGTTAGAACAACTTTCGTTCCCTGAAGAGTTAAAAAATGTACCATTATATGCTGGAACTCACCATGAAAAGCTAGATGGTACAGGATATCCAAGAAAACTTAAAGCAAAAGATTTACCAGTTCCAGCTAGAATCATGGCTATTGCTGATATTTTTGAAGCGCTTACAGCAAGTGATAGGCCATATAAAGCACCAAAAAAGGTTTCAGAGGCTATTCATATTTTAAGTGAAATGGCTAAGGCGGGTCATATTGATAAAGATTTATTTAAATTATTTTTAAAGAGTGGAGTGTATTTGGATTATGCAAAATCAAATTTACAACCATTTCAATTAGATGAATTAGACTTAGATTATTATTTAAATATTTAAATAGTAAAATATTTAAAGGGGAGGGTATGAAAAAAATTATTTTTATTATAATGTTTGTATTTTTGCAAGCAGATAATCTAAAAATAATGACTGAAATTTTCCCTCCTTATCAATATAAAGAAAATGGTAAATTAGTTGGTATTTCTGTAGATATTGTAAAATCTATTCAAAAAAAAATAGATAATCATTCTAAAATTAATGTTTATTCTTGGATTAGAGCTAATGAAATATTAGATAAATTTAAAAATACAATGCTCTTTTCTATGATGAGAATTCCTGAAAGAGAAAATAAATATATTTGGTTAGGGCCAATTGATAAAATAGATATTGTATTTTTTAAAAGAAAAGATAGTAATATCTCTTTAAATTCTTTAGAAGATGCAAAAAAAGTCCATAAAATAGGGGTGATTAGAAGATTTGCTAGTTGTGAATTTTTATTGGATAAAAATTTTAAAAATTTAGATATTATTTATGGACATGATGATCAAAACATAAAAAAACTTTTAAGAGGTAGAATTGATTTATGGCCTTCTTCAAAAAAACCTACATTATATGAATTAAAACAAAAACATTTATTAGATAAAATTGTACCTATTAAAAATGTTGTTTTGATAAGAGGATATTTATATATAGCTTTTAATAAAAATACAGATAAAAAAATAATTAATAAGTGGAAAAAAGCATTTGAAGAATTAAAAAAAGAAGGAATTATAGAAAAAATCAAACAAAAGTATAGATTATGAAATATATAGTTGTTTTAATAATTTTTTTATCTCAATTATTTTCTATAACAGCAGATAAACTTTCTAAATTTATAGCAAATCCTTTATATCATTTTAATAATACTCAATTAGCCGTTACTATTGTACCTTTTGTAAAAGATGATAAAACAATCAAAGCTATAAAAGTGGTAGATAGTATTGATGATACAATATTTTTTCAAGCTTATAAAAAAGATGGTGAGCTTGTATATTCTAAAATTCCTTCAAATATTTTAAAACTGCATATTGAAGAAGCTAATATTACTTATAATTCAGAAGTTATTGGTAAATTAATTATTTATAGAGAAATAAAGTCATTATTAACTCCTAAAGAAAAAAAGTGGATTAAAAATCATATAGTTAAAATAGGGGTGACAAACTGGTCTCCAATAGTATTTTCAACTAATAAAGATATAGATGGTATTAGTGGTGACTTTACTAAATTAATTATAAAAAAAACAGGTTTAAAAATAAAAATAATAAATGAAGATTGGAATAAATTATTAGAACAATTTAAAAAAAATAAAATTGATGTTTTACCAGCGACTTTTTATACAAAAGATAGAGAAGAGTATGGTTTTTTTAGTAAACCTTATTTTCAAATGAAAAATTTTTTATTTGTAAAAGAAGATAGTGATATAAAATCTTTCAATGATATAAAAACTTTAGCAATTGTAAAAGGTTATGGAACTATAGAGCAAATCAAAACAAAATTTCCAACTATTAAAATTGTAGAAACTAAAAATTTATTAGATTCTATCAATAGGGTTTTAGATAAAAAAGTAGATGCTTTATATGATGGTCAATTAGTTGTTTCTCAAACTTTAATGAAAAATTTAATCACTGGATTAAAAGCGATACCCCAAGATGTCTTTCCTGCGACAAATTTATATTATTATATTAATAAAAATGAACCTATTTTATTATCTATAATACAAAAAGCATTAAATGCTATTACGATAGAAGAAAAAGCACAAATTTTATCTAAATGGATAAATTCTTCTTATGTTATAAACTTTACTAAAAAAGAGAAAGAGTGGTTAAGTAAAAATATTCAAATAAAATATACATATGACCCTGACTGGAAACCTATAGAATGGGCAGATGATATTAAAGAACAACAAGGTATTTTAAGAGATATTCTTGATTTGATTATACAAAGAACAGGAATAAATATAAAAGTGATCTATTCTAAAAATTGGGATGATGTATTACAAAATATAGAAAATGAAAAAGCAGATGCTTATGCTACTTCTTTATTAGATAATCCAAAATTAAATTATACAAAACACTCTATATTAAAAGTACCTTATGTGTTTTTAACTAGGACAGATGCAGATTATATAGAAAATATGGATGATATTAAAGATAAAAAAATAGGTGTTTTTAAAAATTCATCAATTCATAAAATATTAAAAAAAGAGTATCCTAATATAAAGTTAATTATTTTTTCTAAAGATATAGAAGGTTTTAAATTATTAAGACAATCAAAAATAGATGTGGCTTTATTTAATATTATTACAGCTAAATATTATCTCAATTATTTAAGTATGAATAAATATATAAAAATAAATAACAAAAGCAAATATATGTTAAATCTTAAAATAGCTGTAAACAAAAAATTTGGAGATATACCTATATCTATTATTGATAAAGGTTTAAATTCAATTACAAAAAAAGAATTTAATGACATTATTGATAAATGGTCAAATATAACTAAGTCTACTATTATTACAGATTGGAGAGTTATTGTAGAGATTACAGTAGGGTTGTTATTATTAGTTTTATTGATGTTTTTTTATAATTATAAATTAAATAAAAAAGTAAAAGAAAAAACATTAGAAATTAGAAATTTATTAGATATTTTTGATAAAAATGTTATTGCTTCAAGAATAAATGAAAATGGAATTATAGAATATGTAAGTGATGAATTTTCTAAAACTAGTGGATATGAAAAAGATGAATTAATAGGAGAAAAACATACTATTATAAAACATCCTGATATGCCTGAATCTATATATGAAGAATTATGGAAAACTTTAAAAAATGGAGAAATATGGAGAGGAGAAGTTAAAAATATCAAAAAAAATGGAGATACTTATTGGGCGGAAGTGGTAGCTACTCCAGAATTTAAAAATGGAAAGTTTATAGGGTATTCTGATATTAGACATGATATTACAGCTAAAAAAGAGGTAGAAGCTTTAAGTAAAAATTTAGAAAAATTAATAGAAGACAGAACATTTGATTTACTTCAAGCAAAAAAAGAGATAGAAATTATGCATAAGCATACTAAAGATAGTATAGAGTTAGCTTCATTATTACAAAACTCTTTATTACCTAAAAAAGAGGAGTTAGTTGAGTGTTTTAAAGATTATTTTGTTTTATGGAAACCAAAAGATATAGTGGGTGGAGATATATATTTATTTGATAAATTAAGAAATGAAAATGAGTGTTTATTGATGGTGATTGATTGTACAGGACATGGAGTTCCTGGGGCTTTTGTTACTATGATAGTAAAAGCAGTAGAAAGAGAGATAATTGCTAGAATAAAGGAAGATAAAACATTTGAAGTTAGTCCATCTTGGGTTTTAGGATATTTTAATAAAACAATAAAAAAATTATTAAGACAAGAGGAAGATAGTAGTGTTAGTAATTCTGGTTTTGATGGTGGTATTATTTATTATAATAAAAGAGAACAAATATTGAAATTTTCAGGAGCTCAAACACCTTTATTTTATGTAAAAGATGGTGAAGTTGAGATTATAAAGGGGGATAGATATTCAGTAGGGTATAAAAATTGTGATATTAATTATGAATATAAAGAATATAGTTTAGAAGTAAAAGAGGGTATGAAGTTTTATTTATCTACAGATGGATATATTGATCAAAATGGTGGAAAGTATGGTTTTCCATTAGGAAAAAGTAAATTTATAGAAATTATTCAAAATAATTATAATTTGCCGATGATAGAACAGAAGAATATATTCATTAAAAAACTACAAGAATATCAACAACAAGAAGAACAAAGTGACGATATCACAGTAGTAGGCTTTGAAATAGACAAAAAAAGTGATATGTCTGTAATTTTAGAATATGATGGAGTTTTAACTCAGGCTATTATTGCTCATCATATAGATATTTTAGAACATAATATCAAAAATATGAAAATTTTAGCTAAAATAAGTACTGTAGTTATAGAACTTACTCAAAATATGATGAATTATTCTAAAACACATGAAATTGGTTGTCGTGATATTAGACCAGCGGGCTATTTAAAAGTGGTTCAAATAGGCGACAAATATATGGTTGAATCAAAAAATATTGTATCTATTGAAGATAAAGAAAAGATAGAAACAGTATTATCTCATATATTGAGTTTGGATTATTCTGCTATTAAAGAGGAGTATAGAAAACTAAGAAAAAGTGGTATAAATAAACATAAAAAAGGTGGTGGTATTGGTTTTTACGAAATAGCTAAATTATCTTCAAATATGATTTATTATTTTGAAAAAATCAATAAAGACAAATACTATTTTATGTTGCAAGTTATTATAAAAGATACAAAAAGGGTGTAAAATGCAAGACGTACATAAATTGGAAACTATGCTACAAGAAGATGGAATTGTTTTTTTGACATATGGTGGTTTTTTGACACAACCTTTGATTGTGGCAATGACAGATGCTTTAGAAAAAGAAGCGGAAAGTTCAGATTTATCAATGAAAGTTTCTCATAATATTTTTACAGTATTTATAGAGTTGTCTCAAAATATGATGAACTATTCTAAAAAAATGGAAAAAGAGGGAGTTGATCCTAAGGGACTGATACTAGTAGGTAAAAATAGTGCTGGAGAGTATTATGTAATGAGTCAAAATATATTAGATGAAGATGATAAAAATAAAATAGAGCCTAAGTTAAAACTTCTTACAAAATCTACAAAAGATGAGATAAAAAAATTATATAGAGAAATTAGAAAAAATGGTAGTCAAGCACATGAAAAAGGTGGTGGAATAGGATTTTATGAAATAGCTAAAAGATGTGAAAAAATATCTTATGAGTTTCAAAAAATAGAAAATGGTAAATATTATTTTAAATTTAAAGGTATTGTAGGAAAAAATTAATTACTTAATTTTAAAAATTTTTTTAATGATTTTTTTTCTTTATAAGTTAGTTTGTAGCTAATTAGATTTAAATAGTCTTGTATTTGTTTTGTATTTAAATTAGTTTTCTTAGCATATTTTTTTAAGATATATTGAGGTATATATATTTTTTTTGATAAAAATAATTTAATCATTTTTTGATATTGTTTTTTATTTTTATTTATACAGAATCTAGCAAAAACAAAAGGTAATTTATACTTTTGATACCATAGTTCAGCTAGGTCTTTACAATTGTTATTTGTGTAATATCTTTTTAAAGCTTTATCTCCTATTAATATTTCTCCATTTTGATTTAATATTTCTGCTAATATATTTGAAGTGTTACTTTCTATATCTTTTTTATGTGTACCTTCACATACTAAAACAGATAATACTTTTTGGTTTGCTACAATTCCTGCATCTAGGCATAATTTTTGTTTTGACTTTATAGATGATATAAAAGCAGCATCTACTATTTTTTTTTCAAACATTTCGTTTATTTTAGATGGATATGATTTTTTTGTTGTATAATTTTGGTAATATTTTTTCATAAATATATGAAAAGGTAATAGGTTTAAATAATCGATATGACCAAACAAAGGAATCCTTTATGAAAATTTATAAATATATTAGGCATAAACCATTTAGTGTAAATTATGAGTCTAATTATACTATTTTAGAACTAGCAAGTCTATTTTTAACTACAGATAATGAATCGATAGTTATACTAAAAGACAAAAAACCTATTTATATTATTACCAATACTGATTTAATTAATTATTTTTTACAAAAAGATAGTGAATTAACAGTTAAGCAAATTATGGATAAATATCCTAAAAATATTATTTTAATAAATAAAGATGAAGATATTTATAATGCATATAAAAGAATGAGAAGTTTAGCTATAGAGCATTTGCTTGTTATAGATGATGATGGTAGTTTTTTAGGAGAGGTTTTTCAAAAAGATTTAGTAATGATGTTTGTTGAATATGCCTTAAAAGATGAATTAACAGGATTAAATAATTCTAGATTTTTAGAAACTATTATTCAAAAATATAATGGAAGTAATACTCATATAGGGGTTATTTTTTTAGATATTGATGATTTCAAACATTTTAATGATGATTTTGGTCATAAAATAGGTGATGATGTTATAAAAGCTGTTGCTGATAAGATTAGAGATTCTATTAGGGAAGTTGATTTTGGCTTTAGATATGGTGGTGATGAATTTGTAATAATGATTTTTGAACAAAATAAAGAAGTTGTATTGAAAATCGCTCAAAGAATTTTTGATAAAATTTCTAATATTAAAAGTAATTATTATGATAAAATAGGTGTTAGTATTGGGGTAGCTATGTATCCTGATGATAATAAAGATTTAAAAGAAGTGATAAAATTAGCTGATAAAGAGTTATATATTGCAAAAAATAGTGGAAAGGGTAAAATTGAAAGTGTTAATTAAATTTTTAGGACCAATATCAAGAGATGATTTAGAAGTAGAAGTAAACTCAAGTGTAGAGCTGAAAAATATTATAAAAGAAAATATAGATAATAAATGGCTAGAAAGTATTGCTGTAGCAGTGAATGATGAGATAGTAAATAATCTAGATAATATAAAAGATGGTGATGTGATAAGTTTATTGCCACCTGTATGTGGAGGATAAAATGGTAGAAATTTATAATGGTGGTTTGCCTGTAGAAGATATTTTTAATAAATGGTATAAATTAAAATGGGGTGGCATGTTACTTACTTTTACTGGGATTGTAAGAGATGATGGTGGTGTAGATGCTCTTAGTTTTGATATATATGAACCTATGTTAAATGCTTGGTTTAAAAAATGGGAAGATAAAGTTTTAATGGCTCATAGTAGAGGTGATGTATTTGTAGGTGAGACATCTTTTATGTGTGGTGTGTATTCTAAACATAGAGAATTTAAACTTATAGAGGATTTTGTAGAAGATTTTAAAGCAAATGCTCCTATTTGGAAATATGATGTAATAGAAAATAAAAGAATTTTTGCTGAAAATAGAAGTAAAAAATTACCTAATTCTGGTATTTTACTTTAAAAAGGATATAAAGTTGGCACATATTAGTTTTGAAGAAAGTATAGAATTATTAAATAAATTAGATATAAAACAAAGAACAAAAAAAGTTAGTTTAGAAGAGTCTTTAGGATATATTTTAGCTAATGATATAGTAGCAAAATATAATAATCCAGCATATCCTACTGCTAGTATGGATGGATATGCTATTAAACATAGTGATATTGATAAAGATATTACAATAGTAGGAAGTAATCCAGCTGGTAGTTTTGAGTATGATACTTTAAAAGGTGGTGAAGCTATAAAAACTTTTACAGGTAGTTTTATGCCTGATGGTGCAGATACTTTAGTACCTATTGAAAATGTAGAAGTAGTTGGAGACATTTTAAAGGTAATAACTAAAGTAAATAAAGGTTTTAGTGTAAGAAGTGTAGGTGAAGATTTTAAAGAAAATGAAGTAATTATTCAAAAAGGCACAAAAATCACTTTTGCTGAAATAGGTGTAATGGCTAGTTTGAATATTCCTATTGTTGAAGTTATAGATACAGCAAAAATAGCAGTGATTGCTACTGGAAGTGAAATTTTAGATTTAGGAGAGAGTGGAAATATAGCTCAAATTCATTCATCAAATAATTATACATTATCTAGCTTAGGTAGATTTTATGGATTTGATACTACAAATGTTGGTTTAGTAAGAGATAATTTAGATGAGATAAAAACAAAAATTATTGATGCTTTAGAAGTAAATGATATTGTAGTTACTACAGGTGGTGTTAGTGTTGGAGATTTTGATTTTGTAAAAGAGATTACTGGTAGTTTTGAAGTGATTTTTCATGGAGTAAATATAAAACCAGGTCAATGGGTAATGATAGCAAAAGCTGGTAATAAATATATCGTATCATTACCAGGATTTCCATATAGTAGTTTTGTCACATTTTTACTTTATGTGTTGCCTTTAGCAAATAAGATAAGTGGATTTAAATCTTTACCTACAATAAAAGCTAAACTTAGAGATGACTTTAAAAAAGTAAATCCAAAAACACAATTTGTTGCTGTTAATATCTCTTTTGAAGGTGAATTTATTGTAGATATAAGAGGTAAGAAATCAGGAAGTAGTGGTATTTTAACTAATTTAGTAAATAATTATGCTTTAATGAAATTAGATGCAGGATTTTATGAGTTAAAAGCTGGTGATGAGGTAGATGTAATTATTTATAATAAAGAGTTTTTATAAAAAATGTCATTTTCTATTCACAAATAAATTTTTTTTGTGTATAATTCCGATTACAAAGTGTTAAGTAGGGATACGCAAGCCGAACGGACTTTGAAAGTAGTTGAAAGTACTACAAATAATAAATTATTAAGGAGAAAATAATGAAAAAAGCATTATTTTTATTATTCGCATTAGCAACTGCAGCATTCGCTGGTGAAACTTTAGAAGCTTACTCTGTATTAGCAGCAGTAGTTGGTCTTGGTATTGCAGCTCTAGGTGGAGCTATCGGTATGGGACATACTGCAGCAGCTACAATCGCTGGTACAGCTAGAAACCCTGGTATGGGTGGTAAATTAATGGGAACAATGTTCATCGCATTAGCGATGATCGAAGCACAAGTTATTTATACACTTGTATTAGCTTTAATCGCTCTTTACAGCAACCCATTCATCGGTTAATTCCGAACTTCTTTCCCTTTGTGGGAAAAACTACTATAAAAACTTCAAATTATTTTATAAATCTTAAATATCAAAAAAATTATAATTTTGCGATGGTGGTGGAATTGGTAGACACGCTATCTTGAGGGGGTAGTAAGCTAAGCTTGTGCGGGTTCAAGTCCCGCCCATCGCACCACTATGATTTTAGCCATAATTTAACACTGAAATTTTGAATAAATTTTGATTTAAAAGAAAAAAGCATTATTTCTCTTAATATTTTTTGTTTCATAGTATTTTCTAATAGTTTCATAATTTTAAAATGAAATAGAAATTTTTTATTCCATTCTTTTTGGTAATTTAGATTATTTATTATAGAATTTGCTAAAATTTTTGCTGATTCTATGGCGTAATGGATTCCTTCAAAAGTAAGAGGCATTACTTGGGCTGCGCTATCTCCTACAAAATAGATATTATTTTGTTGTATTTTTATATTTTTATTCCATGAAGGGATAAAATAACCTTTATTAGAAGTTTTTATATTTAAATGATTTATAAAATTTTGAAAAGTTGAAGCATCACTACCTATATGTGTTTTATTTAGATGAGGAAATTCCCATGCATAAAAATTTCCACCATAAATTCTATCAAAGTAGAAAATAGGTTTTTTTATTTGTTTGTTTATTAAAGCATAATGAGTTAGTACTTTTGGGACTTCTGGTAAATTCATAAGTTTTCTAGTAATAGAATTAACTCCATCTGCAGCTATTAAAATATCAAATTTTATAGATTGTTTTTTTAAAATGGCGGTATTATTTTTTATATCTATTAGTTTATCATATATAATTTTTGCTCCATTTTGTTTTGCTTTATTTCTAAGATATTCATCAAATTCATCTCTAAATACTATACTTAAATTGTCATCTTTTATATCTAGATTTATAGAATTTTTTTTAAATTTGATTTCAAAAAAAGAAAATTTATTTTTTATTAGTTTTTTATCTATGTCAAATTCATCGAATAAAGTGGTTTTTGTACCACCTCCACATGGTTTTGTCCACTTTTTATCTTGTATTAAAACTACATCAAAATGGGGAGCTAAAAATCTAGCAGCAGTACTTCCTGCTGGCCCACCTCCTACAACGACTATTTTCATATACTTCCTTTTGATTTTATGGTAATATTATAACAAAAATAAGGGCTTAAATGGATATAAAAAAGTTATTAGAAAAAGAGATTATTTCTAAAGATTATTATGATGTAAATGAATCTAATTTAGATCCAATTTTAATAGCTAGAGAAAAAAAAGATGAATATATTTCATTAGTTTGTGCATTATTTGCTTATGGTAATGTAAAAGCTATTATTAAATTTTTAAGAAGTATAGATTTTGATATTTTAGATGAAAATGAAGAAGAGATAAAAAAATATTTTAAAAATCATTATTATAGATTTCAAACAAAAGAAGATGTAAAAGAGTTTTTTATTACATTAAAAAGATTAAAACAAGAAAATAGTTTAGAAGAGATATTTTTACCGGGTTATAAACAAGATAAGTTTGTAATAAATGGAATAGATGAAATTATTAAAAAAATATATGAAGTAAATAGTTATACTTCAAAAGGATATAGTTTTTTAATAGGTAATAGATATAAAGGAAAAACAAAAGGGAGTAGTCCATATAAAAGATGGAATATGTATCTTAGATGGATGGTTAGAGATGATAGTATAGATTTTGGATTATGGAAAAATG
>Ga0256843_1000818_pt1 | contig 25634 bp, 21 predicted proteins | sample AlvinellametaG_FD_191572 | JGI IMG/M metagenome (GOLD analysis project Ga0256843, IMG submission 191572) | Pompeii worm associated microbial communities from hydrothermal vent at the East Pacific Rise, Pacific Ocean - Alvinella | ecosystem: Host-associated > Annelida > Integument > Unclassified ... | reverse complement strand
TGTCGTTCTCTTTTGTGTCAAGAGCTATGATCTGGAGTCTGCCTATAGAGATATAGCAAAGCATAGAGATAAAGAGACTATTTTACTCAGCTTCTCTAACGGTGTAAACAACGGTGAGATGTTAAGAGGTTGGAGTGACTCCAGAGTGCTCGATGGCTGCATATATATTCTCTCACACATTCAAGAGAGCGGGGTGATTCGCAAAAAAGGGAAGGTCTTTGCCGCTCTCTTTGGAGGGGATGAAGCCACAAGCAAGAGTATTGCCAAACTCTTTGAAGAGGCACAACTACGCTACAAAATACCGCAAAACATTAAAGAGGCGATATGGAAGAAGTATATCTTTATCTCCGCCTTTGCAACACTCACCTCCTACTATGATGAGAGTATCGGCTCCATATATGAGAATCACTACGATGAGGCAAAGGAGCTCTTAGAGGAGATTGCCACTTTTGCAAAAGAGCGTGGGGGTGTAGAGATTTTTGATGAGGTGCAAAAATCACTCACAACTGCTTCAAAAGTCCCCTATGACTCCTCTACATCGATGCATCTTGACTTTAAAAACAACAAAAGAGTAGAGCTTGAGAACCTGAGCGGGTATGTAAAAACACCACTTATGCAGAGACTCTATAAGGAGATAAAAGAGCGACTTTTGGGATTGTAATCTCAATAGTCTTGCTCTAAGTTATATAACTATTTTCTCTTCATACTTCACTATATGTGTTTTAAGTTTAAGCTCTTTTTGAATCTCAGCTGCGAGTATCTCTTGAGACTCTCTCTCACCATGGACTAAGAAAACTTTTTTGAGCTTTTTGATTTTTGATATCCATTTGATAATGCCCTTTTGGTCCGCATGAGCAGAAAAACCGTTGATAGTATGGATAGAGGCTTTGACGATGATATCTTCTCCATAAATATTTATCCATTTTGCACCCTCAACTATCTCTCTTCCGAGTGTATTACTTGCCTGATAACCAACAAAAATCACACTATTTTTTTTATTCCAGATTCTATGTTTGAAGTGATGTACTATGCGTCCGCCATTGCACATACCACTACCGGCAATAATGATGGCTCTGCTCTTAATATCGTTAATACCTTTAGATGCTTCAGGTGTAAGGGTAAAGATAAGTGAATCGAAATTAAAAACAGTTCCATCCTCTTGGATATTGTGCTTGCATTTAGGGCTTAACTCATCTGCATATTTTCTATAGACATCGGTAGCGCGTGTAGCCATTGGTGAGTCTAAAAATATTTTACATTTAGGGAGTTCACCTTTGTCATGCATAGCACGTAAAATACATAGAAGCTCTTGTGTTCGCTCAACTGCAAAAGAGGGGATAAGAACATTTCCCTTTTTGTTAAGTGTCTCTGTGATGACTTCTTTGAACTCTTTAATAGTGGATTTTATAGATTGATGGTTGCGATTTCCATAGGTGGATTCTATATAGAGGGTATTTGCCCGAGAACATTTTTCTAGGTCTGGAAGTACGAGTTTGTTAGAGTTTCCAATATCACCAGAGAATACTATAGTTTTGGATTCTCCCTTTTGAGTATAAGAGAGTTCTATAAAAGCAGAACCTAAAATATGCCCTGCATTACGGTAGCGATAGCTTAAGCCTTCACATAAATCGTAGTACTTGTCATACTCTGGATTTATCCAAGTTGTTTTATTAAAGGTCTCCTCTACATCTAGTGGAGAGTAGAGCGGTTTGGAGAGTTTTTTTGCCCTATTTTGACGCAGAGCTTTTTTATAGCGTGTCTGGAAATCCTCATTCATAATCTTTGCACTGTCCATTAAGATAATGTAGGCTAAATCCATTGTGGCAGCTGTAGCAATTATCTTGCCCTTAAAGCCCTCTTTGACAAGTTTTGGAATGCGCCCGACATGATCGAGATGGGCGTGGGTGATAAGAAGATAGTCTATGTTAGCAGGGTTAAAATCAAAGGCATTGGCATTCATCGCCTCATCTTCACCTTGAAACATACCACAATCTATCATGACTTTTTTATTATCTATTTTTAGTAGATGACAAGAACCTGTTACCTCTTGGGTCGCCCCGTATGATTTAAGTTCTACCACCATAACAGACTCCTTTTTTATATTGTATCACTTTATATGTGTAGCTTACTTATTGTATATCAATTTTAAAAAGAGGAACTAAAGCTGCTTAAGTTGAAGTATGGATATTTTAAACTTTAATACGCTCATTACTCCCAATGTGCTTATATTTTTTTACTATATTGGTGCTTTTCTCTTTCCATTTTTGTTATGGAGCGGACGTTTTTATCTCCTTAAAAAGTTTCACTATTTAAAGCGCTTGGAACAGGAGAACAAACTGTTTCTATGGACAGTTTTGGTTCTCTTTTTTATCTTTGTGGAGTTAGGATGGAGAATGATGTTTGAGATGATGATTGCCTACTTTGATATGCATAACTATCTCTACGATATTGCACAAAGTTTAAATAAAAAAGTATAAATTTTAGAGTGGCTTTTTGTAAGTGAAGCTTCGATATTATCACTAAAAAATAAGGTTTTAGTATGAAAAAAGAGAGAATCGTTTTAGGTGGAGGCTGCTTTTGGTGTATAGAGGCGGTTTATAGAAATGTAAAAGGTGTTATCTCTGCTGTAAGTGGATATGCAGGAGGAAAGCGACCAAACCCTACCTATGAGAATGTCTGCTCAGGTGCTACAGGGCATGCGGAGATTGTAGATATTGAGTATGATGGGGATATTATCTCTTTGAGTGAGATTCTTGATATCTTCTTTGCGATACATGATCCGACAACACTTAATCAACAGGGTGCTGACAAAGGGACACAGTATCGCTCAGTAATCTATTATGCAGATGAGGAGCAAAAGAGTCTTATTGAAGCTTCAATTACTAAGCATCAAAAAGAGTTTAGTGATAAGATAGTAACAGAAGTTTCTCCTCTGCCAGAGGTATATCCTGCAGAACCATACCATCAAAATTACTACAATTTAAACTCACAACAGGGGTATTGTCAAGTAGTTATCGCTCCGAAACTACAAAAGTTTATGATGACTTTCCCTGAAAAGTTAGCTTAGTTTAGAGATCTTTTAGGATGCAGGGAATGTCATCATTCTCCCGCATCTCTTCAAATTCTTCGAACTCTTTATCCATTGTCTGTGCAAAGTTCTCTATGGTCTCATTGAGTCTCTTATTTGCTTCATCAACAAGCTTTTGTTGCTCCATCTGTACATTTTTGAACTTCTTCATTGTTGCAAGATAAAACTCTTTATCATTTGTTAAGAGGAGTATATCATTTTTATTAATCCATTTTCTGAGAGTTTTTCCATCAACTCTAAACTCAAATATGACATTGTCACTATTCTTTTTCGTAATAAATTTAGGAACTTTAAAACCGGCAAACTCCATCGGGTAGGTCGATCTCTTTTTAATGATTGCATAATACATACTACAATTATACGACATAATACGTAAAATATGTTAAACTTTTTGTAAATTGTTTTAGGAGTAGAGTATGAGTGAACATATATATGAGTTAGCTATTGTTGGTGCAGGACCTGCTGGGATTGCTACTGCAGTTGAGAGTTATCTGCAGGGCGTTCGTGATATTGTGCTACTTGAAAAAGATGAGAATCATAACTCTACGATTAGAAAGTACTATAAAGATAACAAACGTGTTGATGTTGACTGGAAAGGTCAAAAGGTAGAACTCGATGGAAATATCTACTTTATAGATGGAACAAAAGAGTCAACCTTGGATTTTTTTGATGAGATACTTAAAAACCACTCTGTAGAGCTTCGTACACATGTTGAGGTGAGTGCAATTGAGAAGAAGGATGAGTACTTTGAAGTACATATGGCTGGTAGTAGCATCAAGGCAAAGTATGTAGTTGTAACGATTGGACGCATGGGAAAACCAAATAAACCAAGCTATAAAATTCCACCGGCAATTCGTAAGAGGGTAAACTATACCCTTGATGAGTGCAGTGAGGGTGAGAAGGTTCTTATTGTCGGAGGAGGTGATAGTGCAGTGGAGTATGCTGTTGATTTAAGTGCTAAAAATGATGTATCAATCTGCTATAGACGTGAGACATTTCGCCGTGCGAACCCGACAAATCAAAGAGATATTGCCAATGCAATAGCACATAATGAGGTGCGCCCGATTCTTGGTGTAAATATTGATGGCTTAGAGGCTACAGAAGATGGCAAAATCAGGGTTCTTTTTAATGAGATTGAGCCTGAGGTTTTTGACAGAGTTATCTACGCTATAGGTGGTACAACTCCAAGTGCGTTTTTAGCAAGTTCAGGTATTAAAGAAGCCGATGGTAAACCTTTACATGATGAGAATTATGAGACAAATATACCTGGCCTTTTTGTTGCAGGTGATATTACTCAAGAGAGTGGAGGGAGTATTGCCTTAGGACTTAACCATGGGTATGCAATAGCGAAGTATATAAAGCAGGATTAAACCTCTTTTTCCTGCTTCTCTCTTTTTTGTTTGTGAATGTTGATAAGTTTAATAAGAACCATTACACCTATAACTTGAAAGAGTGCCGCTAAGATGAATGCATAGTAGTGGAGTTGGTCGATGGAGTTTGCACTATATGCAAGTGTTGCCATCGCAATAAGAAGTGTCAATGGCATTGAGTGTGATAGCCCCATTAAGATAGCATCGATAAAACCCAACTCTTTTATAAATACTAAAGATGCAAAAAGACGCATAAGCACCATAATGACAGTAATTACAAGAGCTTTTTGTATCAGTCCGCTCATTAAAAGGGCATCAAGATTAAAACTACTGCCGATATGGATGAAAAAGATAGGAATTAAAAATCCAAATCCGTAAGAGGCTAGTTTTTCTGGTAGTTCATGTTTATGTTCAAAGAAGGTTGGTATGAAAATACCTGCCAAAAAGGCACCAAATGCAAGCTCTAGATGAAGATAGAGCATCGCTCCAACGAGTAAGAAGAAGATTCCCATACTCAGACGAATATCTTGCTCTTTGTTATCATCATGTGGCATAAGGACGGTAGAGACCTTTGGAAACCACCAAAAGAGCAGCTGCATAGAGCGAAAGAGCAAGAACATAAAGAGTAAAAATGCTATAAGTGCCATAATGGTTTGAAAGAGCCCCAATCCTACACCTGATTCGAGTGCCGCTGATGTAATGGTGAGAATAACAATACTTACAACCTCTCCAACACCCCCAACTGTCATTGAGAGTGTCAGCCATGGAGTCTTCCCATACTCTTTAGAGAGAGAGGCAACAAGTCCGACAGAGATAAGAGGAAGAAGTACCATAAAGATCTTTCCAAGTTCAAACTGTATAGCAAAAGCAATAGAAAAAGCGTATAAAAAGATAAGATAGAGAACTGTCTTTTTGATGATTGTTGCGGGAGTCTTCAGTACATTTTTGAGATTAATCTCCGTCCCGGCAATAAACATCAAATATAAAAAACCAAGTTCGGCAACAATGCTAAAGAGATGTTCATCATGTATAAAACCAAAGTATCCAAAGAGTGAACCTAAGATAATCTCAATAGGTGTTGTCGGGAGTTTTAGATACTTTGCAAAAAAAGGAGAGAAGATAATAATAAGTGATATGGTAATAATAAGGAGAACATTATCACCTAAAGTATGCTCCATTTTAAACTACTTTACAGTTGTGGCGACTTCAAGGCCGAGAGATTTGAGCATCTCTAAATCTTGACTCATTACCCTACCACTTGTTGTGAGGTAATTTCCTATAACTATGGAGTTTGCTCCAGCATCAAAAATCTCACTCTGACGCTCACCAAACATAAGTTCACGTCCACCTGCTACCATAATACGCTGTGCATCAGGAAGCATTGATCGTGTAAGTCTTATGAGAGAGAGTGCCTCTTCTACTGTAAGTGAGTTTGGCTCAAGCTCTAAAGCCGGGTTATGGTGGTAGAAGTTGATAGGTACACTTGTAGGATTGAGTGACTTGAGAGACTCAAGCATAGAGACTCTATCCTCTTGAGACTCTCCCAGACCAAAGATACCTCCACTTATGAGAACCATACCTGCCTTATTTACATTTTGACAAGTCTCATAACGCTCGCTCCAAGGGTGAGTTGTACAGATTTGAGGGTAAAACGCCTCACTTGTCTCTAGGTTATGGTTGTAGGCTTTTACTCCTGCCTCTTTTAGTGTAAGAAGCTGCTCTAGTGTTGCGGTTCCGTTACATGCGATGAGACGAAGCTCAGGAGCTACCTCCTGTACAGCTTTAGCAACACTGCATACAAACTCTAAGGTTTTATCATTAAGACCTTTATCTGCAGTAACCAAACAAAACCCGAGTGCTCCGTTGTCACGTGCAGTAATCGCCTCTTTTTGGATATCTTCAATAGGTTTTTGTTTGTAACGCTCAATATCTGCTTTGTATCGGACACTCTGTGAACAAAATTTACAATCCTCTTTACATGTACCACTGTTGATATTACAGATAGAACATAAAAATATCTTTTCGCTCACGATTCTTTCCTCTTGTAAGAGTAGCTCTTCTTTAGCTTGTAGCTCTCTTTTTTCTTTCTTGTATAGTAGTTTACTATAAATTCATTCTCTTTTATCTCAAGAAGGGCACATTCACTTATTGGTTTGTTTCGTGCACAGACCTCTCCAGGGTTAAGGTAGAGACTCTTTCCCTTAAAGGCAACCTCAAACTGATGTGTATGACCAAATATAATCACCTCTGCATCACTGCTCATATAGAAGGGGAGGTGCATCAGTTTAAATTTTGTATCGGCCAGTTTGAAGTAGTAGGGTTCTTGAACTAGATTATATTTAGCGTGATACTCGGCTAGATGGGCATCATTGTTCCCATAAACAGCGATATATCTTTTAGAGCAGTTTTTTAAAAGCTCTAAGGTCTCTACCTCTACAATATCACCGGCATGAATGATAAACTCTGCACCCTCGTCTATGAGGAAGTCAAGTGTCTCTTTTGCTCTGCTTACTTTTGTATGAGTATCTGAGAGGATGCCTATTTTCATTAAAAACCTTACAATAATTGTTTTAAAAATCGTATTATAGCTTAAAAAGTAACTTTGAGTCTTATGCCTACCTCTCTGCCAATCTGTGTTTCAAGTTCACTAAGTCCATTGGGAAAGCGTCCTCTGTTGTCAGTCAGATTTTTTCCATAGATATCAAATTCTGAATTTTTGAGTTTTGGGTGTAAAATACGTATATTTGTATCAAAGAAGTGTTCTGCTCCATAGACTTTCCAATCAGGGTCAGGATTTATTGAGAGAACCCCATATCGACCGTGATAGTTAAAGTTCCATGCAATATTTGAGGAGATATCTATATCTACTCCAAGGTTCCATGTCTGACTTGGTGCCCCTGCCATCACCATAGAGTCATCTGTATATTGTGCCTCTATAACGGTTGTGATGACTTGACCATCATAGACGATATCTTCATTATCATAGGTAGTTTTCGCATAGCCGTAGGTAGCATAGAGATTGATACTCTCTTTTATGTACCAAGCAGCCTCTAGTTCAATACCTCTTTGGGTGATATCTGCCAGATTTGTCTCCCATAGCTGTATAGGAAGACCATCGTTTGTGTAGCCTACAACTGTATTTCTTCCCCATAAGATTAAATCTTTTATTTGATCATAAAAGAGGGTAGCTGTTAGATGAAAGCCATCTTTTCTATAGCCAGCTTGCAAAGAGTGAGAGGAGCTAGTTTGTGACTTTTTTGCACCTTGGGCATAAAATGTACCATAAGCAGGGGTAGTAACTACATAGTCTCTTGTTGTAATGAGTGTCGGACGAAGAGAACCGGTGTTGTACATATACTTTATATAGCTCTCGTTATTGAGTTGTCGATAGATCATAAACCTTGGCAGAAAACTATGTGAATCACCTCTTGGAGTCGCATACTCATATCGTGCTCCAAGAGTAAAGAGCCAATTTTCAATACCTTTGTAGTTTATCTCAGCAAAACCTGCAAAGGTCTTATCATATACATCTTTATCTTTGTTTGGTAGAAGATAGTCGTTAATAATAAGATTGTGGCCCTGGCCAAAAAGCCCTGCTAGCAAATGATAGTTACTATCATACTTATGGAGTATAGCCTCTGCCCCAAAGCCTTTGTCTATATACTCAACTGTTGTCTCATGAAAAGAGGTGTCTAGAAAAGTTCTACTCTCTGTTTTCATGGTATAGTCATAAAAGAGTCTGCTCTCTAAAGAGAGTGAGGAGGTGATTTGGGGTTTATAGAGGAGCTCTCCCCATGTTTGGTCAAGCTCCATAAAACCATCACTATCTCTATACTTGTCTGGATCTTCAAGTTTTTGCTCATCTGTATATCTGAAGGTCTCTCCATTTGAGCGATTATCATAGTTTGTATGTTGAATATTAACCATAAAATCTTTATATCGCAGTTTGGACTGTATCTGATAGCTTGGATCAAAGTCATAGTTAGCTTGAAGCATAGGTGCAGGAACATCTTCGGGTACTCTGTATCCGTACATATATGATAAGTCAGCACTGTTTTCAAAGTAGAGTGTAGAGAGGGTGAAGTCATAATCTTTAGTTGATTTTGCATAGGTGGCATTGAGAATAGTTCTTTTGTTTTCAAACTCATAATCCATACTACCCTCAGCAACTCCCTCTTCTCGTTGGCTACCATTATACTCTTTAGCACCTCGAGTTGTAATAGAGATAATTCCATTAAGTGCACTACTTCCCCACAGTGTTGAACTTGGACCTCGAACAACTTCCACTTTTTCAATATTATCCATCATAGGGTAAATCTGTGCAATACCAAAACCAGAGTATGTGCTCTCATTGAGTCTATGCCCATCAACAAGTAGAAGGTAGTTTGTATTTATATCTTGGCGAAATCCTCTGTTTGAAACAAGTGTTCTTCTTTGATGATACCCTGTATCAAACCCTACAACACTCCTTAGTAGCTCCTCTAAACTTTTGTAACCATGACGCTCTATCTCTTCTCTTGTTATTACAGTAATAGGGGAGGCACTATGTTGGGTATTTATCTCATATCTGTTTGATGTGGAGTTGATCTGTATCTGTGTTAAATCTTCAAGACTCATCTCAAGTAGAGCAAGTTGCATATCTTCTGCATTTAATAGAGAGCATAGAAGATTTGCAGTGAAAATAGAGAGTAGATAGTACCGTTTCATGATATACCTTCCTATTATAGACGCCTCTTTAGAGAGTAGTATAGCATAAAGGATAACAAATTTAAATAATGTGATAACCCTGGAGAGGGTTTACTTTTTCTGACTCTCTTGGTCGTCTATCTCTTCACGAGGTGTTCTTGCTTTACACTTGACACACTCATAAACCTCTTTATTTCTGTATGTACGAGGAGCTAAAACCCCACTACAGCCCTTCTCTTTACATTTGATAGTTGTTGGCTCAAACTTAGAGATAAATTTACAATCAGGATAGTTTTCACATCCCCAAAATGGTCCACGGCGAGAGTTTTTAAGTGAGATTTTCCCTCCACAGTCCGGACATGGAGTCTCACTTGTTTTTTCTTCTACATTGATGCTTTTTGTATTTTTACAATCAGGGTAGTTAGAACATGCTAAAAATTGTCCGTTACGTCCATTTTTAACAATCATATCTGAACCACACTTCTCACACTTATCATCAGCAGTCTGCTCTTTTTTCTCTACAGCATTACCCTCTTCATCACACTGCTCTGTATATTTACACTTAGGAAAGCCGCTACATGCGATGAAATGCCCAAAGCGACCAGAACGTAAAAGGAGTTCACTACCACACTTAGGACAGTTGCGTCCGAGTGGTTTAGCAACTTTGAGAGAGACTATCTTCTCTTTTCCCTCTTCAATCTGTTTCATAAACTCTTCATAGAAGTCAAAAAGTAGTTTTTGCCAATCCTCTTTGCCCTCTGCTATCTCATCGAGCTTCTCTTCCATAGTTGCTGTAAAGTTAATATCTACAATATTTGGAAAGTGCTTCTCTAAAATCTCCGTTACTGTAAAAGCAATCTCTGTTGGAATAATTTGCTTCTTCTCTATCGTTACATAAGTACGGTTTGAGAGTGTTGCAATTGTCGGTGCATATGTCGATGGACGCCCAACTCCTTCACTCTCTAACTTTTTAATAAGACTAGCCTCTGAGTAGCGTGATGGTGGCTCGGTAAAGTGCTGCTCTGGTTTAATACTTTGAATCTCTGCTTTGTCACCCTCTTTAAGAGTTGGAAGAAGTTTATCTTTGTCCTCAGTCCCAGTTACTGCATAGAAACCATCAAAGATGAGTTTTCTGCCACTTGCACGGTACTCATTCTCATTCCCTTTGAAGATAATGCTTTGTTGTTCAAAGAGTGCATCTTCCATCTGACATGCCATAAAACGCTCATAGATGAGACGGTAGAGCTTTATCTCATCTGGTTTTAAAAACTTCACCGCAACTTCAGGAGTAAACTGTAACATTGTAGGGCGGATAGCTTCGTGCGCCTCTTGAGCCCCTTTAGATTTTTTTGTATATACTTTAGGATTTTTAGGCAGATACTTTTTACCATAACGGTTCTCAATTATACCGCGAACCGCTCCAACTGCTTCGCTTGCAAGGTTAAGTGAGTCAGTTCTCATATAGGTAATAACCCCTGAAGTTCCATCTGGAGTCTTTACTCCCTCATAGAGAGTCTGTGCAATCATCATCGTTTTTTTCGGAGTAAATCCGAGTTTACTTGACGCCGTCTGTTGCAGAGTAGAGGTCATAAATGGTGGAGGTGTTGAACTTTTTCTCTGTTTAGTCTCAATTTTTGCGATTTTAAACTCATCTGCTTTGACACTTGCAGTAATTGCATCAGCCTGCTCTTTGTTCTCGATAGAGAGTTTTGAGAGTTTTTGCTCTTTATGTTTAATAAGATTTGCATCAATATTTGTTTTAAATACAGTGTCAATTGACCAGTACTCTTGAGGAATAAAAGCTTTTATTTCACGTTCACGATCAACTACAAGCTTTAGTGTTGAACTTTGAACACGTCCACCTGAGAGCCCCTTTTGAATCTTAGAAGCTAAGAGCGGAGAGAGTTTATACCCTACGATTCTATCAAGAAGACGACGAGCCTGCTGCGCATTTACCATTTTCATATCTATATTACGAGCAGATTCTAGTGCATGGTTGATGGCTGTTTTTGTAATCTCATGAAAGACAATACGTGGGAGAGTTTCTGGGTCTTTTTTGATAGCATGAGCAATGTGCCACCCTATAGCTTCTCCCTCGCGGTCCTCATCGGTTGCGATATAGATAGTATCTGCTTTTTTTGCTTTTTCACGTATCTCTTTTACGGTTGGGGCATTCTCTTTTGCTACGGAGTACTTTGGAACAATTTCATGTTTTTCTTCATCTATTGTAATTCCAAAGCGAGATTTTGGCAGATCTCTGATGTGTCCTTTTGATGCGATTACATCATACCCTTTACCTAGAAAGTTCTTGATAGTACGGGCTTTTGCAGGTGATTCGACGATTATTAAATTCAATACGGTTTTCCTATATATAGTATAGTATTTTGTTTTTCGATTTTGGAAGTGTACCCTAAAATTTATAAATTGTAAAAATTTACAAAAAAATAGATTTTTTTCTAAAGTTATTTTTTTGGGTGACGATATTGGTATAGTCTCGGGCAAGGATGCCTAAAGATAAAACAAAAAAAGACAAGAGTTTTTTAACTCTTCCATAGAAAAGGATTTATTATGGGTTTTAGAATAAACACAAATGTTGCGGCAATGAACGCACATACAAACGCAAGTAGTGTAAATAGAAACTTAGATAGCTCATTAGAGAAACTATCTAGTGGTTTACGTATTAACAAAGCAGCAGATGATGCTTCTGGATTATCTATTGCAGATAGCCTTCGTTCACAATCTAGCTCATTAGGTCAAGCAATTTCAAATGCAAATGATGCTATTGGTATGATTCAAATCGCTGATAAAGCGATGGATGAGCAAGTTAAAATTCTTGACACTATCAAAACGAAAGCTACTCAAGCTGCACAAGATGGTCAAAGTGCAGACTCTAGAAAAGCACTTCAAGCTGACATTACTAAACTAATGGAAGAGCTTGATAACATTGCAGGAACTACTTCTTACAATGGTAAAAGTCTTCTCTCTGGTAGCTTTACTAACAAAGAGTTCCAAATCGGTGCATACTCTAACCAAACAGTAAAAACTTCTATCGGTGCTACAAGCTCTGATAAAATCGGTTCTACTCGTTTTGAGACTGGTGTTCAGATGACAGCAGCTGGAAGTACAGCTCTGAAATTTTTAAGTGTTGATGGTAAAAATGATATTCAGTTAGAGTCAGTTGTTATCTCTACAGGTGCAGATACTGGTATTGGTGTTTTAGCTGAGACTATCAACAAAAACTCTGATGCAACAGGTGTAAAAGCTTCATGGCAAGTACTTACAACTGGTAGTGCAGCAGTAACAGCAGGTGATGTTAAAGGACTTGAGATCAATGGTGTAACTATTGGTGATTTAAGTGTAAAAGCTAATGATAGTGATGGTACTTTAGTCAATGCAATCAATGCAGTTAAAGATCAAACTGGTGTTGAAGCAACTATCAATACAGAGGGTAAATTAGAGTTACGTTCTCTTGATGGACGTGGTATGGCAGTAAATATAGCAAGTGGTGCAGGAAATATGGGTATTAATAGTGCTACTGAAAACTACGGTAGATTAACACTAACTCGTCTTGATGGTAGAGATATTCAAATCTCTGGTACAAGTGCAAGTGTAGCTGGTATTACTACTGCTATGGCACAAGAGACTATCAACCTTAGAACTATTCGTGGTAGCTATACGAAAGACCAAGCGAGTGCTATGGGTGCGCATGCTAACTCAAATGTATCTGATTTCAGTAATGAAATGAGTGCTGGTGTTACTACACTCAAAGGTGCAATGGCTGTTATGGATATTGCAGAGTCTGCTCAAAAAGCGCTCGATAGAATCAGAAGTGATTTAGGTTCTACTCAAAATCAACTTGTTTCTACTATTAACAATATCTCTGTAACTCAGGTTAATGTAACTGCGGCTGAGTCTCAGATTCGTGATGTTGACTTTGCAGCAGAGAGTGCAAACTTCAACAAACAAAATCTACTTGCACAATCTGGTTCATACGCTATGAGTCAGGCAAATGCAGTACAACAAAATGTTATGAGACTTCTACAGTAGTAGCCTCTTTAACTTTTTTAGGGAGTCAAAAGCTTTGGCTTTTGCCCCCTTTTTTATACTTTTTCACAATTTAGTCGATATAATACCTACAGAATAAAAGTAATTTATAAAGGTACTCTATGTCGATATTTCAAAAAAATCTTCATGCTCTTGAAAAACATCACAAACAACTTGCAACAAAACTACAACAGATAGATACAAATAGCAAATTTGATATCTATGTTGATGAAAATGATCCTATTAATGTAAATATTTATGATAATGAGAGAGATTATATCTTCTATAAAACCAAGCCAATTGATGAGGTTACACAGCAGTATAGAGCTATAATGGATAAGAAGAGTCGTTATCCTCTTCTCTTCTTTTATGGTATGGGAAATGGACTCTTGATAAAGATGTTTACCAACATAGATAAATGGGTAATCGTTTTTGAGCCAGAAATAGAACTTATATATGTTGCATGTAACCTTTTTGACTACTCTAATGAGCTTGAAGCAGGGAGATTACATATATTTTATCAAGATGATATTAACTATAGTAGATTTGGTGCACATTTACGTAATAAAGACATAAAAACATTTTTAAAACTTTATGATATGGAAATCACACATAACTATTATGAAGCTTTTTATCAAGAGGATATGGTAAGTGCTAATAAATCAATTGTAAAACAGATAAAAAATGTTATTGATACAGAAGGAAATGATTCGCATGATTCACTTATAGGACTAAATCATCATCTACAACACCTTAGTGAAATGATTTCATCTTCGACACTGCAATCATTGGTAAATGGTGTTAATACACAAAATGCTGTTATTGTCTCAACAGGACCTAGTTTAGCAAAACAACTGCCACTACTGAAGAAATATGCTCCATATATTACTATTTTATGTATCGATGCATCTCTACCAATTTTACAAAAAGAGGGGATTGCACCTGATATAGTATTCTCTTTAGAGAGAGTAGAAGCAACGGCAAAGTTTTATGAAAATCTTGACCGAGAGCTTTTAAAAGATACTATCTTTGCTCCTACATCAATTGTTCATCCCAAACTTTTAAAAAATATTAAAGGGATGAAAAAGGTAATTACAATGCGCCCTTTTGGATATACATTCGCTTTTAGACTAAAGAAGTGGGGATATATTGGTGTTGGAATGAGTGCTGCTAATATGGCTATGGATTTTGCTTATTTGGCAAAGTTTAAAAATATTGTTTTAATAGGACAAGATCTAGCCTTTGCTCCGGATGGTAAAACACACTCAAAAGGTGCAATTTATGGAGAGAATGAGACACAGTATGAACGAAATACTCTTTATGTTAAAGGGTATTATGGAGATGATGTAAAAACGAGTCAAGTGTGGAATATGTTTTTAAACCATTTTCAACAGAGTATAGATGAAATGAAGGAGACGCATCCAGAGATTAAAGTTATTAATGCGACAGAGGGTGGAGCATATATTGAAGGTGCTAAACATATATCATTTAAAGAGTTTTTAGAATCAATAGAGATGGAGAAAAAAGAGAGTATTGTCTGTAGCGGGGTGAGTGATGAAAAACAACAACACTATATAAAGCGTTCTAAACGTCTAGTCGGATGCTATATTGAACGATTAGGTTTTATAAAAGAGAGAGTGGACTCAACATTTTTAAAGATTATGGAGCAAATAGAGTTTATCGATAAGCTTGATTTAGAGACTGAATATGAAAAAGTGGACTACGATCATATATTAGCAATTATTGATGAGATAGATAGAATTAAAGATATTTATGAAGAGGATAGAGCATTAGCTAAATTTGGTAATATCACAAATCCATATATTTTAAATGCAGAGTTAGAGCTTGCCTGTATAATGGTACGAGAGTCGAATGAAGATAAGGAGAAGAAATTAAAATTGATTGATTGGATTTATGCTCATAAATCATGGCTCTTTTTTCTCTCTGCCGCATTAGAAAATATACTCTTTCTTTTAGAAGAGAATAGAGAACTTAAGCCTAAAGAGCTCTCTTAAGAGACTCTTTACTGTTTAGCATTAATTGCCATGTCTATTTGCATTTTTAGAGAGTTAAACTGTGCATTCATTCTGTTTATCATTGCATCATACTCTATAAATCTGTCAGTCATTGAGTCATAACGACTGTTTAAGAGATCAAGTGTTCTTTGGTAGTTAGTCTCTAGATGCTCTCTATCTCTATCGATCCCCTGATTTAGAATAGAGATTGTACCAATAGATGGGTCTGTGTATGTTTTGACTTGATCATTAAGTTTGTCAAATATACCTGTTCCTGTCTCTTCTCCAATTTCACCACTAAAGAACTTTTCAGTAGCTAATGGATCATTATCAAATGCCTCTTGAAACTTTGTAGCATCGAAAGAGAGTGTTCCCTTCTCATTTAAGTCGAGTCCGAAGTTTGCAAGAGAGTTCCCTTTGGTATCAGAAGAGATAATGAGTCGTGTTAAATCACGCCCCATATTTCTAATGTTACTATCAGCAAAGAAAATCCCCTGTGTCCCTTTTTCTGGATCTGCTTGAGTCATCTCATCGAGTTGAGATATAAGAGAGTTGTAAGAGTCGACAAAATTTTGAAGTTCATCTTTTATAGGTTGTGTATCTTGTTCTATGGAGATATTTGCACTACTGTCATTGGAGTTAAGTGTAATATTTACTCCTATAATTAAATCATCAATATTGTTTGATGAACGTGTAATATCGATACCGTTGTATTTAAAACTTGCATCTTGAGCTTGTTGTACTTCATCCATAAGGCCGGTTGTATTTGTTGCGGTATCTGTTAGCTTTGTATCAAGCCCACTTGCATCGTCACTAATGGTGACATCAGCACCATCCTCACTCCCTATAGGATTGATTACTAGACGAAAACTACCATCACTCTCCTCAACAATATTCGCAACGGCAACTTCACTGAGTGCTTCATCACTGTTTATGGCATCTTGGAGCTCTTGAAGAGTCATACCTGCAGTGTAGGAGATGGTAGATGTTGTAGTACCGACACTGATTGTCATACTTCCATCACTTGAAGCTATAGAGTCTGTTTCTGCTGTGAAGGAGTCGGATTTATATGTTTTGTTGATAAGTTTATCGTCAATATTTCCGCTGTTGTCAGTAAGTGTAATATCTTGTGCAGTTCCTGTCTCATCAGACTTTAAAACAAGAGAGTATGCACTATCTCCCGTTTGTAAAATAGAGGCTGTTACACTATCTCCTGCAACTTCATTTATTTTATCTTTGAGTTCGCTTAGTGTTGTTGAAGCTGTATAGTCTATTGTAAAGTCTTGTCCGTCAATATTGAGATTTAGGGAACCATCTCCTGAAGCAACTAAGGCATCAGGAGAGACGAATGAACCACTCTGGTTAACACTTGAGGTTGCCAAAGAGGTATCTGTAATAGAGAAAGATTGTGTATCTACTCCCGGATCTGCAGTAACAGTGATAACATCTGTTGAACCACTCACACTACGGTTTTGAAAAATAGTCTCGTCACTCAGTGCAGATGTTGAGCCTTTAAAGGAGCTCATTAGTGAATCAAGCAGATCAATAGCCTGTTTCTTCTGGTCGTTTAACTTTATATCGTTTTCAATAGGAGTTAAAGATGCAGCTTTATCTGCCTCTTTGAGCTGGTCTATAATGTCTGATGTTAAAACACCTGAACCAATACCTAGTGAACTAATTGTTCCAGCCATAATAAATCCTTTTATGTGGCACTATACTTATTACTCTACATATCGACAAAAAGAGTAAAAAGTTTAACTCTTTTTTAGATTTCTACTCTGTCACCAAAAGTATAGTCTCTCTTTGCTCTTTTTCCTAAAATATCTTTGAGATATTTTGGATGCATACCATACCCTGGACGGACACTTCTTATGTTCTCTTGCGTGAACTATTCACCCTTTTTTATATCTTTTGCGATATAGAGGCTTCTTGAAAATTGTCGAGATTTTCTCTTCTTCTCTGTCATAGAGTAGTCAACTTTACCTAAGAGCTTCTCTGTATCTCTTATGGCTTTTACCATTGCAGCAAATTCTTCTTTATCCATAGAGAAGTCTGCATCGGCACCTCCAATAGACTTATCGAGGATAAAGTGCTTCTCTATTACTTTAGCTCCAAGTGCTACAGCAGCGATGGGGGCAGTTGAGCCAATAGTGTGATCTGAAAAACCACTTATCACTCCAAAAGTCTCTGCTAAAGAAGGTATCATCTTTAGGTTTGCATCTTCTAGCGGGGCAGGGTATGCTGAGGTACATTTAAGCAGAACTATATCACTATTTCCAACCTCTCTACAGATATCTACCGCATCTTGTATCTCATCAATGGTTGCAATTCCAGTAGAGATAATCATAGGTCTCATTTTTGATGCTGTGTATCGTATAAGCTCATAATCTGTAATCTCAAAAGAGGCGATTTTATAGGCTGATGGGTTGAACTGTTCTAAAAAATCTACTGCACTTTTATCAAATGGAGATGAGAAAATATCTATACCTATCTCTCTGGCATACTTAAAAAGCTCTTCATGCCACTTCCAAGGAGTATATGCCTATTGATATAACTCATATAAAGATTTTCCATCCCAAAGTGTTCCACCTTGAACTATAAAATCATCTTTATTGCAATTGAGTGTCATTGTATCTGCTGTATATGTTTGAAGTTTTATAGCATCAGCACCTATCTCTTTTGCAGCCTTTATTGTTTCTTTGGCTATATTTATACTACCATTATGATTAGCACTTAGCTCTGCGATGATATAGGTTCCATCTTTATCTAAATCAAAATTATCTATTTTTATTATTTATATCCTCTATCTTTAAAATATACTTATACCCATCTATCTCAAAAAATGCAGGATACTCATCATTATTTACAATTCGTAAAAGATTGAACTGTTCTTTAATAGTTTTATCAATATCTAATTGACTATCTTTAGGTGTTCGTCTTGAGTATACTGTTTCTTTTCCTACTTGAGGCTCAGGTACTTTATATCTATTATAATCCGCTAAAAATTCTAGGCACATAGTCATTGTAAACATAGCTTGTTTTTCTCTTAATTCATTATTTAATTCATATCCTGTAAGAGAAAGTATCTTTTGCATATATATATCACCATTATCTATACCTGTAGAAGCTTCAAACATTGTAAATGGAATTTCATTTTTTCCTTCAAGCACTTGCCAAAACAATGGAGCCCACCCTTTTCCTTGTGGTAATGCACTTTCATGAATTACTATATTATGCTTATTGCTTTGTAAAACTTCTTGTTGTATTAATTGATGATAAGATAAAATAAAAACAACATCAAACCCTCTAACTTCTTCATGATTAAAGTATAAAGCACATTTTAGCTTTTTTGACATCTCTATAGCATACTTTTCAAACCATTGATTTGCTGTTGTTAACACTGCAATTTTCATCGGACACTTCTTAGTGTTTTAAAACTTTCAACATACTGTTTTCCAACTCTCATACCATGATACTCTGCATTTAGTTTTATTCCCTCTATACTTCTTGGATGAGGATATTGACAGAGTTCTGATTTATATTGCTTCATTGCATCCATTTTGAGTTCAAGTGTTTCACTAATATCCCAAAATGTATCAGGAGAAAAAGAGAGAGGGTAGTTCCATTCGGTAGAAGATAATATTTCAAAACTATAAATCTCTTTGACACACTCATCTTTCATAGGACGAGTTGCAGTTATCACAGCTTTGCATGTTATTTGATGGTCAATATTTAAATCATTTTCATAATGAGTAAAAATAATATCTGGTTGAATTTCATCTTTTACCTTCGAAATAACTTTTATAATATCTAGCAAATCTACACTATCAAATCTATTATCTGGGAAACTCTCTATAAAAACTTTTTTAATCCCAATAAGAACATTTGCATTATGAATTTCATTATTTAAAGCTTCTATATCTTCTACTCTATTCTCTACTATTCGTTCATCATCTCTACTTGTTTTACCTTCACCTAGAATAAGAGTATATGCTTCATATCCTTCTTTTATAAGTCTTGCCACTGTACCAAAACATCCTAATACTTCATCATCAGGGTGAGCCGCTACTATTAATATTCTTTTCATAAATAACTCTTTAAATTCATTGCATTATTACTTAGTATATTATCAATATCATAACTAGTAAAATGGTACTTTTCTAAAAAATCAATTGTTTTCCTAATACTTTCATCTAAATTTATATATGGAGTATCAGAACCATATAACACTCTATTTGTACCTATTTTTTTATAAGTATAAGCGAAATCTTTTTCCAATGATGAGTCTAAATAATAAACTATAGAAAAAGAGGTGTCTAAAAAAATATTTTTTTTCTCATCTGCCAAAAGCATAGCTTCTATAACCCTAGCCCCTCCAGTATGAAGTAAAATAATTGGAACTTTTGTTATAAAATCAGAAATAAAACAAGCCAGTTTTAAATTATCATATTCATACATTCTAGATGTTCCATAGCTTGTATCTACACAAATACCAATATCTCTTTCTTCTACATATTGACAAACTTTTACTATATCTATGAAATCTGATTCAGTAATTTTTTGATTATAAGAGTGAAATTTTATAAAATCTACTCCATCACTTATAGCTTTATCTAAATATGTAAATATATCAGGTTTTCTAAAATCAATCAAAGCTGTAAAAAACGATCCTTTAAAATCATTTTTTACATTTTTTATAAAATTTTTCATATCATCTTCAAAAAAAATATTTTGATTAAAAAGCATAAAATTACCAGCTTTAATAGATGATTTAAAACCGCTAAAATAGTTTTGATAACATATTTTAATATCATCTAAAAACATACTATTTTCATCTAAAATTTTAGAATTTGTGTCTACACTTTTACTACATGGCAAATGTATATTAAAATCAAAAATATCCAATATCTAATCCTTATATATAAACAACATAAACTCTTTTTGTGGGATTGGTAAATAGTTATGCTTTAAAACAACATTACTAGATAATGAAAATGCAAATTCCAACATTTCTGCTGGATTATGATAAAATACAAAATCCTCTTTTTCATAATCACTTGTTAAATTAGTAGATAAAAAATCAACAATAAGCAAATCATTTACCATCGCAAATGCTTTTTCTATAAATATTTTTGAATACTCTAAGTTTTTTTCACTATCTTTTAAATTAAAATTTAAAAGTCCTAACATAACCCCAATATCTGCAATATTAGTTAAGTTATTATTCAAAATATCAACTACATCAAAAGATGCTAAACTTGAACTACTATTTTTTGCTTCAGATATTAAATCTTCGTTTATATCATATCCTATATATTTTGATACTTTAATATCCTTTTCTACAAGAAATTTATAATAATCTCCAAATCCACATCCAATATCAAGAATAGATGTATTTGTAAAATCTATATTACAATCTAAAGTTTGTTCAAATCTATAAACTTGCTGTTGTGTTGTACCCCAACCTAATGTTTTCACATCATGTCCTAATTTTTTATATCTATCAGAATATCTTTTTATTGTTTGTTGTGATATTTTTGTAATCTCTTCCATATTATTTCCTAAGCTCTTTTAATTTTTCTTTTAATACCAACGGTAAAATATCTTCACTGTTATCTAAATATTTTTTTAAACATATTGTTTCATAAGTACTCATTTTTAGTGTATCCATGCAAAAATACCAAATATCCTCTTGCAACTCTATAAATTCAAGTTTTGATAAAAGAGTATCGTTAATTTTATCTTTTTCTATTAAAGTACATCCAGAATCATCAGCAACAATTATAGAATTTTGAAAAAGCTTTTTTTTCTCTTCTATCTCTTCTTTAATGTTAGCTTCTAGTTCAACTTCTTTATTAAAACAACCTAATGGGGTATATCCTAAAGACCACATAGCATAATTCTCTTTTTTTAATCTATGAACATCCCTTACTAAACCATTTACAATAATAGCTTTAGCATTTTTATAAAGCATAATATATTTTGATACAATATCACCTAATACTGCTCTTTCGTCACAATTAAATGTATCTACATATACAATTTTATCTTCATCTATATTCTCTATTTGTTTATGCAGCTCCCAATTTGAATTATTATAGGTGTAAATATATTCTACTTCACCACATACAAAATGCCCTTCATTTATAGCTTGTAGTCGAGGAATAACTCCTTTTTTTTCAAGTGCATCAGAAACCTCTACACTGGAAACTTTGTTTTTTATTATATATTCTATTATTTTAGCTTTCATAAATCACCTCAATATTTTCTTTAATCATCTTTTCTATATCGATGTCTTTATTTAATGCTATAACAAAACCATGCCTATTAGCATCGTTAGTGATAGTTTTTATAATATCGCCATTTCTTAAAAATATTTTAAATTTTAATATTTCTTTGTATTTTATAAATTTGTGAATTCCTTTAATATCTTGAATCTTTCCAGCTTTTAAGTTGAAAAATTTTAAAATTACTTTATTTCTTTCTATTCTTTTCTTAACAAAAGATTTTTTCATATCTAGAGCATCACAAATATATTGACTTAAAATATCTACACCTGATACATTTGGTACAATAACTTCAGATGTATATACTCCACCACCTCTATTTGCACTTTCTATTAGATATACTTGGTTGTCTTTTGTTACCATATATTCACTATGTGTCATACCAAATCTATATCCCAATGCACTATTTACATTTTCATTGATTTTTAAGATTTCATTGTAGAAACTGGAAGAAAAACTAGCTGGATATTGTATATCTAAGGCAACTTGTCTATTATCTGGTGCAAGTATTTTATCTGCAATTGCTAAAGATTTAATCCCTTCATTTCTAAAAATATATCCATCTACAGTTATATGTTTACCCTCTATAAATTTTTCAACAATCACCAATCTTGAATGAGAATTTACTAAAGCATCCTCATACGCTTCAACAATATCAGCATCATCATTTATTTTATTTACACCAAAACTTCCTCTATTATCTACTGGCTTTATAATTATAGGAAAAGATACTTTTTTTAAAAATTTATAAATATCATCAATAGATGTTACCAAGCTATAATCAGGAATTAATATATTATTTTGTTTTGCCCTTGTTCTTTGCAAATATTTATTTAATGATATTTGAGCTTCACTTATCCTTGGACCTGGTATATTTAAACTTTGAGAAACCAATGCTTGTGCAAAATGACTATAATCACACTCATCAGATATAACCGCATCTACATCTATCTTTTTGGCAAAAGCTAATATCTTATCTAAATCTCTTATATCACAAATAAGTATATCTTTATATCGAGGTTTTTTATAATAATCCTCATCATAATGCACCCCATAAATCTCTACATCATACTCAGTAAGTTTATCTAGTAGTGGTTCTTGCTCCCAACCTAAATTAATTACTAAAACTTTTTTTTTCATTTTCCTGTTACCATATCCCATTTCAATAATTCCCCTTTTGATAGATTATCTTTAGCTTTCATATTATCTATCACTATATCCATCTCTCTACAATCTATACCTTTAGAATCTCTTTTAAATTCAAAGTCATTTTCATTAAAACTCTCATTTGCTCTTTTATTACTCTTTAATACAAGTCTATACAATATATTATTTTTAAAAGTTTTTTCATCTACTTCTAATTCAATTCTACTTTTACTTTGAAGTGTTTGCTCTATAGCTCTAATACCATCTACCATATTTTTAAACTCATTTGGTGTTATAGAGATAGCCGCATCTGGAATAGGCAACGATTTATCAGTAGTAAAATGTCTCTCAATAACTTTAGCTCCAAGTGTAACTGCCGCTAATGAGGCATATATACCTTCAGTATGATCAGAATACCCTATAGTTTTATTAAACATACTTTTATAAACTTCAATAAGATGTAAATTTGCTTTATCATAGGGAGTTGGATACAAACTATTACAATGAAAAATAGCAAAGTTATCATGGTTATACTTTGAAAATATCTGCACAACCTTCTCAAGCTCACTATACGATACAATACCTGTAGATATTAATGTTGGCTTTTTCAATTTAACAACAGCTTCTACTATCTGAGGAAATGTGCCAATTTGAGCTGATGCTAACTTATAAAGCTCAACATCAATATCTTCTAGAATATCAATCGCCTTTAAATATGTAGGTGCTGAAAAAAAAGTAATATTATGCTTATCACAATACTCTTTTAATTCATAATGCCACTCTTCTGATAAATCTATCTTTTTATGAAGCTCTTTAATTCGAGAAGATGGATTATAATACAACTCATTTACATCTATTGATTGAAATTTAACCGCATCAGCACCAGATTCTTTTGCTGAAAGAATCATCTCTTTTGCTAAAGTCAAACTTTGATTATGATTAGAACCAATCTCTGCTATTATATATGTTTCATCTAAATTATTAAAATCTATCATTTATTATTCTCTCCATTTTTATTTTGTATATATTTAGATTCTTTTCCATCTTTTTTAAACATTTAAGCAATAAAGCTTTATTAAATGACTCCATAGCTAAGAAACCACTCTTTTTAAAATATTCATAAATATCTTTTTGATCATTTCCAGTCATGATTGCTATAAAAGGTAAATTCATATATATAACTTCATGAGATATTACACTTGGAGAGATAATTGCTAGATCACTTTTCTTCATTAGTTTTGCGATTTTATTAGAGTTTATATGCAGTTTTATATTTTGATTAGTTTTTATATATTTTTTTAATTTATTTATATTTTTATTTGCACTTGTCGTTACTATATTTATTATATATTTTTTAGGGATAGTTTTTAAAATTTTATAAGAAATATTAGAGTGATCACTACCACCCATAGCCAAAAAAATAGTTTTTCTTTCTTTCTCGTTTTTAAATTCATCTCTAATCAATGTATACTTAGTACCACATTTTATTTTACAATATTTAGGAAGAAGATTTTTATACTTTCTCTTTTTAGCACTTATATTATGATTGAAAAGTATATCGCAGTGGTGTTTTTCATAGGTATCATCAAAACTTAAAATCTTAACACCTGTTTTGTCTTTTACATACTTCTCTTTTTTATAACCAATACCATAATGATCAATAACAAGTAGATCAACAGAGAGTTTTTTAATCAGACGTGCAAGCTCTTTTTTTGAGTTGTTTTTAACTACTACGCGCTCAAAACCTGCATCATCTATTTTATGGTTGATGTTTCCGTTAAGCTCTTGTGTAGCGAAGATAATCTTTGCCCCTTTTTTGGCATACTTTTGTGCTAAAACAAGGTCTCGCATAATATGTCCGGTACCAATGGTAGAAGAAGAATCTGCTCTAAAGAGAATGGTTTTAGCTTTTGACATCTTTGCTCTTTTGTGTTATAATTTTCATCTATTTAGCCCTAGTTGGCCGATCCTCTTCTTTTTTAGAAGAGGTAATTCCCATAAACTCAGCTACTCTCTTTTTTAAGTTTTTCATTGTGTTTTTACTTATTTTACCACTATAGTACTCACTTCTTCTTATATCGAAAACTCTCATTTGGTGTAGCATTGCAGTAGATTTTTTTCCCTGTTTATAAGAGAATGTAAAATAGTATGATCCCTCTTTCTCTTGAGAAGTTAGAGGTATTCCTAGAAAAGTTTGACTATTGAGTTTTCTAAAAACTAAAACAGGGCGTAAAAAAAGTTCTTGTTTCCCATAAGACTCATAACCAACATTTTGACCAACAGATAAGAAATATATCTCCAACTCTTTAAATCGAATAATCTCTTTTTTATGATGTAACTGTTTTTTTAGGCGATTCCATTCATCAAATCTATCTTGATGTAAAACCTCATACATCACTTCAGCTCTTTTGAAATCCTCTAAAGTATCTATATCTTGAACCAAATGTCGTGGTAGGACGATGGGGATTGACTCACTACCAAAGAGAATATCTTTTGGCTCTACACCGACTCTCTCCCAGTAAAACTGTCCTGCATCCTGGTATGCTTCCTCTAAATCTTGGCTTCTGCTACTCATATACTCTGGTGTGAACATCTCACAGCGGCCATTAGCTTTGATTTTAAAGGTTCTTTGAATAGGAAAAGGCATGGATGTTACACTAAAAGCAACCCGTGCGTCAGAGTTTTTGAGTTTTTCAAACCCCTCTTTTAAGTAGTTTATATCCAAAAGAGGAGCTGTCGCATAGAGAGTACAGACATACTCAAAAACCTCTCCGCTCTCTTGAAGTTTTATGATCGTCTCATTGACGGCATCAACACTGCTTGCAAAATCATCAGCAAGTTTGGCAGAGCGCATAAAAGGCACTTCTGCACCATACTCTTTTGCAACTTTTGCTATCTGCTCATCATCTGTAGAGACTATAACTCTCTTAAAAAGTCCAGACTCTATAGCATTCTCAATAGAGTAGGCTATGAGGGGTTTACCATGAAAAAGTTTAAT